>Ga0210040_10003166_pt1 | contig 22447 bp, 17 predicted proteins | sample CryGeyCG12114_NA_FD_185462 | JGI IMG/M metagenome (GOLD analysis project Ga0210040, IMG submission 185462) | Groundwater microbial communities from aquifer - Crystal Geyser CG19_WC_8/21/14_NA (SPAdes) (version 2) | ecosystem: Environmental > Aquatic > Deep subsurface > Groundwater | place: USA...
TGAGTGAACCTCTGTCACCTGAAGAAGGTCCGATTATGACCGAAATATTGTGCATTTAAATACAGTCATCGCACCTTGGAAGTTACTTCCAAACACAAGTGAGTGGTCTAATCCCCTTTTTTATCCTGTTATGGGTATATTTGCAATTTTCATTTTTGCATTTTTAGGTATTTTGCGATTTGTAGCGACTTGCTTGTGATTCATTTTTAACGGAGCTTAGAGTCGAACTCGAGTCCATCAAGTTAACCCTTTTTTTGTATCATTTACACTTTCATATGCGTTGTAACTTGGGACTTGCTAGTTTGTACCACAGTGCGGGCAGTTGAGAATTCTATAAATTTTTGTCCTATTACTTTACACTTTCACAGCTTATATACTGTTTACTAACTAACTCAAATGCATTTAATGCTTATGTAGGTTTTGGTTGAATACAGCTTACTGTAGGCAATTTGCGGCTAGTTAGTCGCATATAGTTAGTCAGTTTGTTGAATAAGTGCAGTAATGTGCAAATAACTTACCATCTACCTTTATTTTTTCGTTCAATTAGTCAATTAAATTAAGCCCCGATGTAGTATTATATTTGTGAGCTTCAATGCATAAGCTGGTACTATGAAAATCTGTCCATGTACCATCATTATAAGCATCTTCATCATCAGTGAGATATGCTATGTAATTTTTGACCATACCGGAGACGCCGGAGAGTCCTATGTGTGCATGAGCTCTGTTTCTGAGCAAAAAATTGAAACTGCTCAAGTAAAGTAAGTAGTTTAAGGACTACTAAATCATATGCATGCATGCATGGGAAATCTGCAATTTTTTAATGCATGCATAAGCAAGAAGCACGTTGGAGAAGCTGGAACGATCATAAATGCATGCAGCAATATAAGCAAGCTGCAATAGTTGGAAACTACAGCTGTACACACAAAAATAAGCTTGTGGTGCAGAACAGCACAACACGTGAAAAATTTGAGCGCTTTCCTAGCAATGTACTAGTTCAAAGCCGATTCAGAATTTGACTAATATTCGGTTGCCAACATTTCAATAACTCTGAAACGGTTCTGAAGACTTTCAAAAGTTGACGATGAGTATTTGCACGAAATTTAGTGCTCGATCACAATGTCAAACGGTGTCATACATTCGCAAAGTCTTCATAAATAAGGATCATCAATACACAGGGAAAAATTCTTCGTCGCGTCATTTCAGTGCCGATGTGAGTTTCACAAAAAATTGATATGCCGAAATCATGGTTTCACGCAAGCGCTTTTTGTACTAAATTGTCTTTGTATTATTTGCCAAGGTAGTAAAATCCACTCGAAAATATGTCCCTCGACGGGCTTTAATGTACGTTCCGGGAAATGATGAACGAAAACTGTCGAAAATACCCACTTTAGGTGCAGACTGTATCGTTTTAGATTGTGAGGATGGTGTCGCCATTAATAAGAAGGTTTTAAAGCATTTCGTAACATTCAATGCTTCACAATGTTGGTGCATTTTATAGATAGATTCTTAAGTTCCGAATTTTGTATTTAGGCTGAAGCAAGGAGCAAAATCAGGGAAATACTGGACAATCAATCCATCGATTTCAAAAAATCGGAATGCACTGTACGTGTAAATTCTGTAGACAGTGGGCTTTGCGCCACAGATTTGGAAACGATTCTACCGACAAAAAACTTACCTAGTGCAATCCATTTGCCCAAGGTTGATTCGTCGGATCAATTACGATGGGTAAGTCATTAATCAGTTTTATAAGCACTATCTTTCCTTCTAACAATTAATTAACTGAATGTAATTGATTAATTAGTTCACTACAGAATCCTTTAAGCATTTGCCCAAGACTCGGGAAGACCTAGATTCGAAAATCAATTTAGTCATTTTCATTGAGAGTGCTCAAGCAATGCTCTCTTTACCTCAAATCTGTCAAACCGCTTGGGACTTATCGAAAACGTCCTCATTTGTTCCCGATGCTTTGGTTTTCGGATCTGACGATTTCTGTGCTGACATTGGTACGTAAAGCGAGAAATATTGTGCCTCAAAAATTTGAATGCTATAGTAGTTAGTAATGATGTTTTTTTGTGCAAAAAATTGGTATGTATAGGAGCAACTAGGACAAATGAAGCCTCAGAATTATTGTACGCCCGACAATATCTAGTCATGGTGGCCAAGCGTTACAAATTACAAGCTATAGATATTGTTTACATTGACTATAAAGGTATTTTTTGTAAGTTTAATACTATTTTCGTGACAGGGGAATTTATTTGTCTTGTTTTAAATATTTGCAGATACAGAAGGGTTGAGAAAGCAAGCAGAAGAGGGTGCCAGAATGGGATATACGGGAAAGCAAATAATTCATCCAGGTCAGGTTGGACCTTGTCAAGAGGCTTTCACCCCTTCCCCTGAAAAAGTTAAATGGGCTCGGGATCTAATTCAAGGTTTTGGAGAGCATCAGAAATCGGGCAAGGTTAGTATGCCAATGCCATACGTATATATTGAGCAAAATATGAGATAGTGCTGACTGAGAGTATTTTCAATGTGGAACATTTCGTTTGGTTTGCAGGGAGCATTCAATTTCCGAGGAAGCATGATAGATATGCCATTAGTACTGCAGGCTAAAAACATAGTGCAAATGGCAGATAAAATTGAAATGTGAAATATGACAGTTTGGAATAAAATCTTTACTGGCATAAAACTTGTAATACTTAAGTTAGAAGGTGAATAAATAAAGCAAAATATTTTTTCAAGTAGCGTAAGTAAATACTATTATTCTTATAGATAACCATAACATTGAGCCTAAAAATACTTGCTACGCCTTTGTGATTGTTGTATTTAAGCAACCAAAAGTAGTGAATTGCTAAAATGAAAACAAATTTTAGATCTTCAAACAGAGATACTCAAGAGAAATCATTTAAGGGCAGTTTAAAATTATACTGATACTTATTTAGTATATATACTTCATGTGAAATCGTTTATTGAGAAAAGTAAAGTCATTCAAAAATCAAGAATTTAAGCACGTCATTTGAGCATTCACTAAGTCAATTAAAATCTTTAAAATAAATTCTCAGAAACAAATTTTAAGTGATTCAACAACAAAAAGTTTTGTCCAGAACAAAAACTTGACTAAAAATCTACTTGACTGTCAGTTTTTAAGCCTCAATAACTTCCAACGGAGGTGGAACCCCATTATTTGGTCCAACGCCTACTGGGGGCCCATAAGCCAACGAAAATTGGTTATCCTCCGTAGGAACTCCACGGCCAGACTCTGAAGGGTAATCAAAAACATCGGGAACTCCATTTCGGAGTCGAACTCTCGAAATGAACATATTTTGGGCTTGGCCTCTCCCAGTATTATTCGTATTACCATTAGTAGCATTCATATTGCTATTTAATAAACCACTGTCGTTCAACTTTCCTCGACTATCTTCGAAGGAAGTATTGGCCAAAAGTTTTTGTAGAACGGCACTTTTACATAGGATCAGCTCAATGCTGTCTAAAAAGAGAAATCTACCTTTGAATTTTTTCTTCAGGGTTCGTTTTCCTAGCTCTGTTAATCGTGTACAGTCTTTCACATTCAAGTAATCTAACTGCAGTCGATACAAGTGACGCAAACTTCTGTCGGAGATCTGTTAAATGTCAAATGTTAAAAACAATGTAAAAATACAGAGGCGTACACAAGATAAGGCTTACTTAGTAATTTTCATTGGCAACCAACCTTTGGTGTACGCAAATGCACGTATGTGAGATTCGGGCAGCCACAGATTCCCAAACAAATTGCGTTGTCTCCCATATGTGAACATTCAAGGCGAAGTTTCTTCAAATCTTTTATGAAAATAGAGAAAACCGAAAAATTAAATATTTAACTTAGCACATGACATGCTCTCATAAATTAAAACAAAAATTTTTTAATATAATGACATACTTGGTAAACAAGATATTGGAAGACCTTGCCGAAGTGCGCCTGCATCCAAATCTCTCATAGAAGAAGATGGAGCAATCATTCGCAAAGTAGAATTTTTAACACCCGAAATACCTTTAATAAAACGCATTATCAACTCGATTACGACCAAACAGGTAGCATTTTTAACACAGTCCTTACCTTCGTCCGTAAAAGATCCATCAAACACAGCAAATTCCTCCAGTTTGGGCAAAGCAGAATACACAACACGTAACACATCATTAGTAGCTCGCCTTATGACAAGAGTGGTCAGCTCAGGGAAAAATTCTGCAACTCTTTCAATAGTGGCAGTGGAGTTCATACAGTCATGTTGTAGATACAACTCTTTCAAATTAGTATGAGCACGTGGAAGAAACTTGTCGTGAAAACCAGCCTCTAAATCTATTTTACTAGCAGTTAGTCTTTTGAGCTGAGGAAAGTTTGCTAGAAAACCTAAACTCCCACGGAACGAGAACAGAGTAAAAAATTGGAGACTTTCCAATACTGCTGTGTATGGAAAACATGCTGCAGTTGAGTGATGATTGAAAAACAATGTGGCACTTAGCAAAGAATTTCCCATAGAACTAGAAAACGAACAATAAATTGGTATTTAGTACCTATCCGTCACAAAATGAGTCGAATAATCACCATCGAAAAAGAATTACCTTAATAATAGATCTACACTCTCTCCTGTGACATCAGGGAGAAATGCCAAACACAAATGTTTGAGTGTGAATCCTCGTCGAGTTAAAGCAATCACTTGATCTTCCCTCAACTCCAAATTCAGCTCCAAAACTTGCAAGTTAACCATCAAAGGGGTTGATGAAGATGATCCCACCAAAGTATAAAAGGCCAATTTGTGGATATTCACTTCTCGACTATACAATGGATCAATAGCTTCCCAATCGGCGTTCAAAGTGGAGTCTACACTTGGTCCAGCAGTGCCAATCTGAGCATGATTGTATGTTGAAAGTCTTTGAACTGTCGGTGCCGCTGCCTGGAGAAGGTGACGGAGAAATCCGTGCCTTAGCATGATCATAGGGCCGTACGCACTGAAAAAAAACAAAAGGTACAATGGAATGGAATAAATGAGTTTCAAATCTACACACACACAACTTACCTGGAGAGAATACAAAGACGTCGAAGTTTCCGGAACGTTCTGAAAGTACCATCAGCGAAAAGATGAGGGCTTTTACAACATGACAAAGGCAATGAAAGTATTTCCAAGTTGGGCATGTACGAGAAGAACATGGAACGCAGGTGAAAGGCAGAAGCTCGGAATTCTGTCGACAATTCCAGCACTGTGATGAAAGAGCCAAAGTATGAGATGAAAGATTGAATGGGTAGATCGTTGTCATCCCCGTGGATTCGAAACCAAGCGTCGGGAAACTCTCGTCGATCGGTTCCTGACATCAGGGCTATATAGCTTTCCATACTTTCTGGGGTGTTGATGAGTACTTTCTTCTTTTTACGAGTTTCGAAACAGGAGGCACCTTTCCAGACTTTGCAGACGGACTGTTAAAGCGAAATAAAAATGTTTTCAAGGCTCGATGATAAAAAGGCATGGATACTTAAACTTAGTACAAGAAGAGGATGGACAAAATTATGATGATTTTCTTACCCGACATGAAAGCAAATCTTTTAGGGACAGATACTTGAATACGTGGGTGCAAATCTGCAAAACAAAAGGGGATGAGTATTTTTATGGTAAATTAGTGAAATTTGACAATATTATTGAACAAAACAATTATTAGCTTACCTCCGGAATCAACAATGGATTCTGCCTGGGGAATGGAAAAGTTCTTTGACTGAGTGCTCGTTCCAATACGACAGTAGGGTCAATATGGGGTTCTTCGACCCCATCATCTTCAGTAGATTCCATACTATGTTATTGTCAACAGGATTCTTCGATGAATATAATTTTGGTGCATTAAATGGAATCCGAATCACTCACTTTAACTAACTTAAAGATACAATGGAACCCATAGTTTGGTTATAGTTAGTTAGTTTATTAGCCACATAAGAAAATTGTAGAGTTTAGAACCAAAACAGTTTTTTTGCTTGGTTTCAATTCGTCTTATTGTTTTTTTCGCAGGCATCGACAAATATATAATTAAAATGCAAAAATGTTTAGCTTCACTTCAATCTGGACAAATCTAACAGCAACTAACAATTCTAACTAGAAGAAAGTTTTGAAAAATGCAAACTGGTGAAAGCTTCTAAAACTGCTTATGGTTTGCCATTGAGAACTTGTAGTATGCTTTGTTTACCGAATTTGCTGCGACTTTTCCCAGAAAGTACATAGAAAATCCAACGCACTTGACTTTTTTTTATATAACTTTACAAGTAGATAACTGGATCGGTTGGATATTGTGTTTTACATGTTTATTGTTTTCTAGCTTTCGATAACAACTCTGTTATCTTCTTCTGGACACGTCGTAAAGGGAGACCAGAGCATACGTTAAGTAAATTAATTAAAAGATTCAGTCATTATGAGCTAATTAGTAATTCTATCAACTCCTTACTTGTGCCGCTCATCCACAGAAATAGCAGGAATGTTTTATTTGACATGTTACAATTTCATATCATCAATAATCGATTATTAAAATAAAGAATTTTCCAAAATTAACATTTTCATTATTTCAGTTGTAAATTAAGTTCATATAGAAGATCAAAAAACGTATTGACCAGCAGATGCTTCGTAGGGTTAATTGTGGTATATCAATATATATATATTTTCGGCAAACAAAGGATCATACTGTTAGACTGGTAGGATTATAGTCCTTCCTTAAACACCTTTTCATCATTTTGACCATTCCATATATTGCAATATGAAACAAACGTACTCACCCTCATCACCTTGATTGACTAGATGAATTCCTTATAAAGCTCTGCTGAATGAAAACAAGTTCCAGCCATTGTAGCCTAAAATTGCGTTCTTGAATAAGTTTACAACTCCTTCGCATTAGATGCGTATGAAATTGGGCAACAAACAAGAAGATAGAGGTTTTGCGTGGGATGTCCTCCAAGAGATTGGATTTTTTTATTGGATGGCCAAAAAATTCTAAAGTTTTATTCGCATTGATAGGCTTCAGTAGCAAAGACATATTTTGTTTTCTGTGAAAGCTCATTGAAGATTATTTTTTGAATTCACATAGAGCTGGAAGTGAAATTGTAATTTTATTGTTTGCATACAACACCATGGATCGTGCAACATTGGAAGAAATTGAGGCCCTGGAGAAGGTAAAATAACTCGTCATTTTTAATTAGAAAAAATTGTTTTATTTTTTATGAATATTTTTTTGTACGTAGTTTAAATGCATCCTAAGAGAAAAATTGGATGAATCAGAGGAAGTGCTTCATGACAATATGTTGCTACTGCGATTTTTACGGGGTACTTATTGCAAAAGAAAATGGTAATATCCCAAAATTTTTACTTGTCTAGTTAAAATTAATTTTTATTTCGATGCTCAGCACGCGAACTGAATTTAACAAAAGCCGAGTCCATGCTCCTATTGGTAAAGAATTTATGCACTAATTTTATTTTATAAAAATTCTTTAAAAAATGTGTTAATTTCAATGATTTTTCCATAAAATACACACAGGCGGTCGAGAAAAAAAATAGTCCCAGAGTAAAGAAGTTGGAAAAGTTTGAGATATTAGAAATACTGTGCAAAGAGTGTCCAGTGTATTTCACTGGCCTGGATCACGATGAGCGCCCAGGTACATTTTTATTCATAATATCTTATTTTTCATAGCAAAAGCAATCATTATCTAACACTGGGATATTTCAATCTTTTAGTATTTTTCGCCGACATGGGATCTTGGCCATCTGCAGCCAGCTTATATAGAGCAGGGCTTGGCAAGGAAGTTATAAAATCCATTGCTAAAGGACATATCTACATTGTAAGCTTTACCTTGTCCCATAGAATGAGATTATGAATCTTTTCTTATGTGTTTCATTAAACGACGCAGGTTTACAAGAAATTAATGGAATGCAAATATCAACAGTTTGTTTTCATCATTGATTTGAACGATATGACATACTCCCGTGTTTTAGAGGAACTGACAAATTTGAAAGGTACGTGATCGTACGAAAAAGCTTAAGGAATAGAACCCTTGCACAAAATTCTCTTTTGTTAAAATGTTACACAACATAGGGATACGAGACATGTACCGAATGTTTCAAGAACTGGAAGCCAATTTCCCTGAAATCTTGCACAAAGTCTATTTCATTAATGGTGAGCTCAAAACAAAAAAGCTATATGTACTTATGTACCATGCATCCAAACAAATAATTTATTTTTCATTCTTTTGCATCATTTAGCACCGAGAGCATTTCTGCTGGGATTCAATCTATTCAAATCCATTCTTTCCTCTCGGAGTCTCCAGAAAATGGAATTCTTTTATCGTGGGAATCTTGCGTGGACTGAGACATTGAATAAAGAATTACCTGCTACGTGCATTCCTCCACATTTTAAATCAGGGGGAACTGCTATTATGACAAATGTTGTAACGGAGCAAGTTCATACTATTCTTAAATAACGGATTTTCTCTAACTTAAATGATTAGTCATATTGTCAAGCGAGCAATTTATGTATTTTTACAAAAGACTATTTTTAATATACAATACTGATTGAATCGCATTGGATTGGAATATGGTACCCTTCTTTAGATCCATGCCTTTTCATTAAGCTAAGCTAATACTTCTATCTATTGCATTTTATAAATTGCATCAGTTTTGCTTCATAAGAGGCTAATTGCGTGCTGCACAATTGCACAGTAATTAGCTTGCTAAAAATGTTAGTTAGTTAGTTGGTTAATTGTTAGTTAAAAGAAATTTTAGTTGTCCTGTAACTGTAAGGGTATTGGAAATGTCAATTGATGGAATAGGAATGTTTATATGCTGTTACTGTGCTACGAACTTGTAACAAGATTAAAGGTAGGAAAGGAATTAATTTTTTAGTACAAGTTCAATTAATGGACCTTAAATTATATTTTTGCGAAAGTAAACAGATCCACCTTGATAGCGATGACCTTTTAAAAGTTCACACAAATAATTTACTAACCCTCACACAAGACAGTAGCTTAGTTAGTTAGTAAATGCTATCTATCGCGTATTAGATTTGTATACACAATTCCCATAAGACCTTCGGGAGTGCATTTGTTTTGAATAATACTGCTTCAAAGTTGGCTAGTTAGTAAGTGAATTATATTAGACGCATCACAATCACTATCAATTTCAATCTAGATCCCAAATGTGCATAATGTAGTTTTTTTCACTTTTATGCTGGATTGTGATAAATAAAGTTGTGGTTGATTCCCAAAAATCGATTTTTGGATGGATTTTGACACAAAACTGTTTTTCATAATAAACAATGGAGTTTGCCACTCATCGAGAAATAGCTGTTTTGGAAAAGGTGGAATTCAATTTATTTAACTGGCACTTATGAGGCTTTTGAAAATTTTCAAACTGATTTTACAAAAACTGCATTTTTAAATTAGTTTAAGGAGAATCTAAAGGGAAAAATAAACGAAGAGGATGACGAAGTGTATAATGATGTATTGTTACTACGATTTCTAAAAGGTGAGTAAATGCATCAATTTAATTTTGTTATTTTGGAGTAAAAATAAAACTGTTTAAAATGATTTGTAGCTCGAAACTTCAATTTGGAAAAGGCAGAAAAGATGTTACTACTGGTAAGACATTCAAATTACTCAATCATCCGTGCATGTTTGTATTAACAGACAAAAGGAATGATTTTCCAGGCCGTGGAGAAAAAGAACTGTTTATTCGTTAAAAAATTGAAAGATTATTCCATCCTAGAAATCCTGCATACGAAATACAGTTTATTTTATACCGATGTGGATTACGACGGAAGACCAGGTAAAAAAATCCGGATATCTTAAACAAAAATTTCAATTTTTTTTAAATGTCCGTGTTTTCCTCTTATTGTAGTCTATTTTGGAGATGTGGGCGCATGGCCATGTGGTGCCGACCTGTACAAGGCTGGCCTTCGGAAAGATGTTTTGAAATCTATTGCTAAAGGATTTATCTACATTGTACGTGCGTAGGCATTAAAAACAGTCGAACAAAAAAAAATACTCTCTTCATGAACGAAATAAATATCTTTGAACACAGATTTACAAACAAGTAATGCGATGCAAATCCCAACAACTTGTATTTATTGTCGATTTGGAGAAACTTACATACATGAGAATTGTTTCGGAAATGAGTAACTTCACAGGTAATAAGAAAAAATTAGGACGAACATATGATAAACTGCAAATTTAGAGACAAAAAAAAAACACTTTTTACTTATGGTTCTATATTTTCCCACTAGGTGTCCGTGATATGTACAAAATATGCCAAGAACTTGAATCCAATTTTCCAGAAATCCTTCATAAGATGTACATTATAAATGGTAATGGATGTGAAAATCTCATATTTTTCAAAAATCTGTCGGATTTAAGATGGATTTTGTTTGTTTTTGCACTCATTCAGCTCCATTTTCAATCCAAATGGCTGTAAATCTGTTCAAACCAATTTTTCCCGCTCACAGTTTTGAAAAATTGAAATTCTTTTATCGTGGAGATCTGACTTGGAAAGATACGTTGAAAAAAGAATTGTCTCCTCAATGCATTCCCACACATTTAGATTGTGGAGGAACTGCAATCATGACCAATATTGTGAACGTGAAATTGTAAACTGTTTATACTTTACGCACAGTTTCTCCTTTTTTGTACGTTTTATATTATATGCAAAAATTATTGAAAGCATTTAACTTAAATGGTCATACCAAATGTATTTTTCAAACATACTAGGAAATGAAAACACTTTTTTCCCCAGACAAATTTTCATTTAAAATAATTACTACCTGTACATTTTATGCACACTATGTGCCATTTAGTTATGATGAATTATTAGGCATTCCAAAACTTTACCTCCAGACCCTCAAAGCGCTTTAAAAACAAGACGGAATAAAATTAGAGATGACTCCAGTATTCTGACTCAATTGGTGCCCGCAAAAAATAAATCACTTTATTTTTTCTCCCTTGTTATTCACTCCACTTTTATTCGGCGATTAATAATCTAATGGAATCTATGTAAAAACCTTGAAATTTCCATCTACATTACTTCTGCGAGTAACAATACCGCATGAAATTTATTGCAATGACATAGATCTGTCATTCGGAATCAAATCTTATTCTTCACCAAGAAAACTTGACAAGATTAAGTCACCAATCATCAATTTTTTCCTAACCTTTTGCATTTATATTACGCATTTGCATACAAATTAATCATCCATCAGTTAATCTATAACAAAAGGATTTTTTTTCATGCCATCTTGGATCACTCATCCTCACAGATTCGTTGATTTATGCGTTCCTAATGTGATTAAATTTTCATCGTAAACACCGGGAAATAAAAGAGCATTTTTTCTACTCCCCATGAAGTCATACTGTTATTGTGTTGCCTATTCAGGCTTGATTATGTAAACAACAAAAGGGGTTTATTATAAGAAATCTATTTTTTTGCCCACCACATATGAGGACGACAAATAATTACATGCTGGTGCATTTTTATCATTACTACACTGTTGAATTACGCATATTGTGAGCTATGAGGAATAAAATGAATGTTGTGTTTACCTTTGTGTAGGTGAAATCCTTGCATAGTTGGTTTCAACTAAATTCCGTGTTTATCTTGCTGTAGTCATTCATTTCGATCAAGTATTTTGCCCAAATCAGGTTTCATTTGCATACATAAACATATAGACTGGATCATGATGAGCTAAAATTGCAACTAACTAGTTAGTTCGTTAAGTGACTAACTAACTAAGTAACTAACTATAATGTCAAGGATTTATGCAAGTAATGTAAGTTAGAAAATGAAAAAACTGACAAATATTGATTCATACGACTAAGGATCAAACTCCATAATGTATTGTCAAACGGGTTATCATTTAATGTGATCAGTGTGCTGTCAGTTGTACCTGCAATTTATAACGCAATTGTTCAAAAAATGCGGCAAAGATTTAGTTGGTGATTGGAAACAGTGGCAGGTTGACGTTTTTCGTGAATTGCTGTTAAAAGATTTTTATATTGCTTGCTAACTAACTATCTAACTGAAATGAGATTTTGTGAATGGTAATTTAATAACAAGGTGAGGGTAATTTCCCGGAATTGTTCTTTAGATTGCAAATGAAGGATTTTATTGAATACGGATTTTATGGGTTTTTTAAAAAGCGGATCCAGGGGCTATAAAATGAGAATTAGAGGTACAATTCAGATCAACTGTCCGATGGTGCATGCAATGCAAGATTTTTTCTCAAGGTAAACATTCCTTAGAAGGAGTGTTCAAAGAAATTCGCAACTCATGCTGATGAGCCAAAAAGCCACGCTCATCATAACAATAATGATCAGGTAGGGAGAAAAAGAAGATGGGCTAGCAAAAAATCTCTGGAGATGAGCTAATAATTTATCAGTTCAAGGCTACCAGGTTATTTCTAACCGTGTGTTGCTTACATATAACATGTGCTTTCGTACTTCTGTAGTATGTGCGCTAGTGACGAAATTTGTGTACTGTATACCCTTACACAGGAAAATTGCGAATATATCAAAATACATATGATTGCTTATTCTTCAAAAATCTTAAATAGACTAAAATCAGAGTTTTTTATTCATTTCTAGATTTTTTAGATCTCAATACCATATTGGAGCATTTAGCACAAATTTTGGATGCATTACAAAGTTTAGTTAGCTAGTAGTACAAATATTAAACTAGTATGTATCTCTACGCCGATTGTAGCAATCATCTTATTTAGCAAATTGATTAATTTGGCACCAATTTTTAATTCTTAAGGCATTTTTAGTTAGGTACAGATAGCTAGGACATATATGAGAGGAATATGATTCACGAGCTCGATTATGTAATACTGACTCAAAAGATCCAGTAACTAACTAACTAACTAACTAAATGATTGCATAGAGACTGCTAGCTGATGCATGAAATGAGCATCTCAGGTACTGCCTAAAATGACTTTTTATGAAATTTTTCTTACCTATGTATAGATGGACGGATTCCAGCTCCAGACTATCATTTGCAAACTCAGCGGCTCCATTGAAACATAATTAAGTTTTATCGTGAAAAACGAACATTTGTGCCAAAATGAGAACACGTTTACTGCCAGGAGTACTTCTGATTACGGTAAGTATATACATAGTAAGCACTATCTTGATAGCAGATAGAATTTATGCATAAATTTCATAATATTATAAAAAGCATCAATGTAAGATTTATTTACGAAAACAATGAACTAGTTTTTCGGTCTGACTAACTACGCACTTTGGGTAGTTCTAAACCCATAGCCCAATTTTAATGAAATTTTCTACTGACCAGTTTACCACTGTTCATTTTTTTTGAATCTGAAATTTGGAAACATATATACATGAATTGAGAAAGAAAAGCCTTCTCGGTTGAAATTTTCCGTTTTATTCTGAGAGGATAAAATTGTCTTATCTAGAAATATATGAAGTCAGATTAAAATATAAGCGCAAAGCGTTATAACCCGAATTTAACGGGGAGTAACGTTATTTTGCTCTTGTGGTCTCATCTTGACTGTTTCACACACTGAACTCTGTAGATTTACCAACAATCCGTACCGTACGGTACGCACATAATTACATGCAACGCATGCATTCCTATTGGAGGTCAAATCTCTCTACCTTGTAACAATGAGAGAAGAGTATTGTCACTACACTTCACGTGAATTGCACACAAACTACGTATTAGGGAAGTGAAGTTTCTTCCTGAACGGCATCTTCATATAGCATAGCAATTATATTATTGAAAAAATATTACTACAATGTAACTAAGAATTTCAATAGGGTCCTAACTAAACTAGTTAGTTAGTAACTATAAATTCCTTTATTATTGTAATGACTTATTTAAATGGCCCCGAAAAATCTAGTCACTCTAACTACGCTAGTTCGCCCAGTTTTCAAAACTTTTCGCTCATTTCTGAAGGAAATTGTTACCACTTTAGTATGGACGTGGGCAATTCTAGTGATAATTCTAAGTTTCTTGAAATACCGTGAATCCGGACCAGAAACCGAGGAAAATAATTACCGACCAATTGGTCGGGTAGGTAGAAGATTCCCGTTTTTTAGTCAAGTGATTTTCCCTTTGCTTAAGGTACTCATCGTGATCTCACCTGGCCCTACTTTTGCTCGACCCCATGAAACTGGAGTCATTTATTGTGCGGGATGCAGTCCTTTGACCAAAACTGAAGAAAGTGCCATCGTCGATGACTACTTTGGTCGAGATCCGAAATCAGAATCCTCTCAGAATGAGGAAACTATCGGACTCGGATATCAAGCCGATCCAAGTGAGCAATCTACCAAAGTGGGGCGACCCCAGCAAGCTGGATTTAGACAATCACCACGATCTCAATTCAAAGGATACGAATACCCCAGACCGATGGGGTACAGTGCTAATCTCAATAACCAGGTCACCCCGAATCTGATGAATCCAAATATGGGGATGCAAGGCTATCAGTTCACTGTGGAATATGATGACCCGCCAAAACAGTCGAATAATGCTCGCGGGGGATTCAAACAAATGGCGCCAGAGCACGCTATGGGCTTCCAAATGCCACAGCAGTACCATAGAGAGATAACAACTTCACCTGTCGAGCACCAACAAAGGGGACTTCAAGGGAACGAAGTTCAGACAATGGATTCTCACAATCAAGGACCTAAAGTTACCGATGTACAGTCTCAAGTAGGACCTGATGGTAGATACAGGTATGATTGGCATACTTTTTATTGTGTATGATGCTATGAGTTTTTGAAGGGATGGCAATAATTGTTTGTCTAGCTATGGATTCATCATTCCGGGCACTCCTGTTTCGCATGCGCAGCCTCAAGCCATGCAAAGTGCTGGGGGTTATCAGCAGCAAACTCAATACAATCAAGCGCCAGGATATGGACAGAATTTCGGACATCTTTCTTTCAATCCAACACTGCAGGGTCAACAAATAGGACAAACCCAGCAGTTGCAATACGATCCAGTGCCACAAGGTCAATTTGGTCAGAAAATCGGACAGCCACAACAGACTCAATATGATCCGGCTATGCAAGGGCAGCAAATCGGAGACGCCGTGCAGACTCAGTATGATCCAGCTATGCAACCCCAACAAGTTCATTATGACCCAGCCATGCAAGGGCAGCAAATGCAATATGAGCCAGCTATGCAGCCTCAACAATTAAAATACGATCCAGCAGCACAAGGCCAATTCGGGCAAAAAATTGGACAGCCACAACAAGTACAAAACAACCCAAACGAAATTCAATATGGCCCAGAACAGCAAGAAAATGAATCTGGTGCAGCAAAGCAGCCCCAGGGACAATACAGACAAGAAACTGTTATCGGTTATGAGCAACCTAGACCTGTTGTTCCACAAGCTCCATTGTACAGTCAAAACTTCATTGTTGGACAGCAATCTCCGTTTGGTCAACAACAGCAGCCGGGTCAAGTTGATCAAAAGCAGCAACCAGTTCAGTTAGTTCAACAACCGCAGTCAGGTCAATTTAATCAGCAACAGCCGAGTCATTTTGGCCAACAACCGACTCCATCTGGTCAACAACCGGGCCAATTCGGTCAACAACAGCAACCAGATCAATTTAATCAACAAAAGCCGGGTCAGTTTGGTCAACAACAACAGCCAGGCCAATTTGGTCAGCAACAGCCAAGTCAATTTGGTCAGAAACAGCCAGGCCAGTTTGGCAAACAACCGACTCCATTTGGTCAACAACCGGGCCAATTCGGTCAACAACAGCAGTCAGGTCAATTTAATCAGCAACAGCCAGGTCAATTTAATCAACGACAGCTGGGTCAGTTTGGTCAACAACAACAGCCAGGTCAATTTGGTCAACAACAGCCAGGTCAATTTGGTCAACAACAGCCAGGTCAATTTGGTCAACAACAGCCAGGTCAGTTTGGTCAGCAACAGCCGGGTCAGCTTGGCCAACAACCGACTCCATTTGGTCAGCAACCGGGTTTCAATCAACAATTTGGTAAACAACCAGGTCAATTTGGACAAGGTCATTTCAGTCAACAACCGGGTCAATTTACCCAACACACTGTGGTTGGAGTGAATCAAAACCAAATCGGAGGTCAACAACAGCCCGGAGTATCTGGACAAGCGGTTGACGATGGTAGCTACAAAAGTATGCATGCTAAAGTTCTGTAGCTAGGTTTAAAAATCTTAAAAATTTATTCGTTATGTTTTTTGATGCATGCTTAGCTGATTAATTAATTACATTTAATCAATTATTGTAGTCCAAGTAGTAACAAGTCCATTCCAAAGCCAACAGAAGGAATTCAAACAGAAAGTGAATCCATCAGTAACTTTGGATGAAGATACGGTGGTTATTTCCCCACTTTCAGAAAATCAGGAGGCAACAGATGAAAATAAACCGGTCCAAGAAAATGGGATCGGAGACGAGTTGCAATCTGAGGATGAAAATACGAGCGATGTGAAAGTTATTGAAAGTGCCAACAAAAAGGAAGAGAAGCCATTCCCGCGTAAGTTTGAATTATTGTAATGGCTTCGCTATCTGTATAGGTACAATCCTGATTGTTTACCAGCTAATTAATTTTGCATTTTAAAACTATGTACTATTTTAATCATAGTACTCCACAGCATATATAAAAGGAAAGTTTAATTTCAGCGAAACAAAAATTGTGGCTATATTATTTCAATTTGAACAAGTTTAAAATAGAATATCTGAAGTTCAATTTATTGCACTTTTCGCAGTGAAAAGAAAATTATTTGGAACTTGTTCTTTGCTTTTCCAGCCTACTTTTCATTCACTGGACCAGAAGGCACGCCATATTATGTGAGCGCTTTGTTTCGCCAAAACCAAGTGTCATACCCACATTCCTTGCGGGCCCAACTTTTGGGGGCAATTCCTGTAGCTGCTGTCCATGACACTCAACAATCTACCAAATCTGCAGAAAATTCGGGTGAGAAAGATGAGAAATCTCCACCAGTGTATATTGAAGATCCTTTGAAATTGCAGCCTGAAACAACCGTAGATGAAAACGGGGAAACTAAACAAGAACAAAACAGTTCCGTAGTTCCAGAAGGCTATGCTCTATTTTATCAACCCGTGTTGATTAAAAAAGAGCAATCTAAAGCTGTAGAGCAATATCACAGGGAAGTTGCAACTAGTAATGATGCAGCGACGACCAAAAGTGCTGAGGATTCTGCCGTGACTGCCAAAAGACCAAACTTGGTGTACTATTCTCCTGTTACCAGTGGATTTTTCTTGGGGGTTCCTTTGTCCCCTTACCAAGCCAAAAACTGGAAGAAATAGACACTTTGCATGTATTGCATTCAAAGTTTGTGAGTGAGGGGTGCCAATAGAAGATAACATTATAAAATTAGTTAGAAAATGCCATCTTTATTATACAAAATTATTCTTATAGTTGAACTCCAGTGGTTGGTTTGTGGTAGGTGATGAATAAAAACATTGTGTGTTGTAATAACTCTTTTTCAATTATAAATACTTTATTTATGATACTCTCATATTTTCAATCCAAGCTTTAACGACCAATAAAAATAGTACAATTTATCCTATAACATTATTTAATGGTTGATCCCGATTTGATCCATTGCAAGCAAGCATCGTTGAATAAGTTATCCTGGAACAAAATTCATAGTATATTAGTTCACCTGAATCCCTTGCAATGATAGTAATAATTATTTCAGTTGTTACATTGCTACTTACCTCGACCATAACCATATCCCCCTCTATGTCCATACCCACCTCCTCGGTGGCCGCCTCCATGTCCATATCCACCTCCTCGGTGGCCACCCCCATGTCCGTATCCACCTCTGCCACGTCCGTATCCACCTCCACCATGTCCATATCCCCCTCTATAGTTACAAAAAAACCATTTTTGAAACAACTTATTATTTAGATTTTAAAATACACTGCAATTTACATGCCTGCGTCTATATCCTGCGTCAACTTCGCCCAAGTTAACCAGCGTCAAAAAGGCGAGCAAGAAAATGGCAAAAATTCTGCCCCCAAATTTCATTTTGCTTTTGGATTTGTGTACAATAAGATATTGGTGTCTGCCACTTGAACGATATAAAGAATTAACTGATGTATCCATGCAATTATCAATTTACTTTTATATATAGTTGGCAACTTTTAGTTAAAAGACATGACATTGCTCAATAAAGCAGATCCAAAATGGCGAGTGAACTAAAACTCATTTATGCGTGAAAAGTGTGCTTTTAGTCCACTAAACTGACTAAACTTACGCAAATACAACTGTAAATATCAGCTCATTACTGTATTTGCTTATGGTACATTAGATTATAGATTGCGCTGACAGTACAAAAGTACAGTGCGAGATCGCGAGATGATTTAATTTTTCGCTTGACTACGAAAATTGTCTAGTATGTTGAAATTAAAAGTATATTTCATCAGTCATGTAGTTCAAAAAAACTGACTGCTGACTTTGAAGCTGCAGGATGTGATATTGATTTCATGCTCAAGGACAAAAAGCGTATATAACTTTTGACATTTTGCGAGCATTGGCATCACTACAGTCTTTTGTAATCTCTCAAATGAGGTGGAAAAAGTTTCTAGTTCAAGGATTGTGGTATTAATCTGCATTATAATATCTGCTACAAACTAAATTGAACTGAACTAAAAATGAAGATAAAGTTAGAAGCAAAAAAATATTTTTGGTTGGGCAACTTTAACGTTTCTGTTTTATTATCCTCCCTTCGTTATCGTTTGACAACAATAGTTAAATGATAATAGACCGTTGGATTGAATGAAATAAGTCTTCAATTGAATAGAACCAATTTGGCTTCAGGTTTTTTCTCCTTAAGTTGGAGCCGTTCGGAAAGTCGCTCATACCAATTAGGGGGTTTTAATTCTCCTGGCTCTTCCTTGGCTTGGTCTTCTTTCACATCCGGGATGTACACCGTCACATGCTCCATGACTCCGGAGGATTTCATGTAGCCGTGATACTTTTCGGTGAAATGCGAAATCTCACACAAACGGAGACGACTTCTCTTGTATTCCAATCTAGAGCGGGAAACAAAAATTCAAAACTTATTGTTGAGCTCAAGAAACACAAATACTCTTGCTGCTTCAGATCATAAAACGTAAATTTTTCTCATTTTGAGTTTTAATTTTAATATGATTCTAAAAACATTAAACTCTCATATATTAAGTGTAACCAAATAATTTTCTTTGATGGCAGCTAAAACTACAAAAATATTTCAACTGTTTTTTTAACACATGATAATATTTACCCTTCCAAATCAGACCCAATATTTTCAAAACAGCCTTTGAGTACACTCATCATTTCTTCTTCTTTTGAGTTGATCACATGCATATGATGTTCATGAGACTGTTCCAAACTTTTTTCGATACGGTCTCGTTCTTCAATTTTCTAATACAAAACAACCGAATGCGTGAGAAAAACACAGTGAGCAAGTTGGTTTGGTTAGTTAGTTAAACAAATGGTACAATACTTATTACCTTCTTTATTTCTGGATCAATTGAAACCCTTCTTTCTTCATTTTCGTCCTCAACTTCTTGCCCTTCCGTTTCTTCATCCTCACTGTACCAATATTCATTCATCTCGCCATCTTCAGTTTCTTCTTCAAACTCCTCTCTGGGTTGGTTATCATCCCCATGTAAGATTTGACTTCCGCGTGAATTACGACTTTTCCTCTTATTTTTTTCTTCTTGACTTAATTTTGACCTGGAATAGCACATAAAAATGCGTTCAGTCTAATAAGAAAACATGCTCAAAAGTCCAATTTTTCGGCTTCTGTCATACCATTTGGATACCACGCTTTTGGAACTACTCATTTTCTTTATGCTCCCACTGCCTGTCCCAATACTGCTACTACTTTTCTCCTTCCATTCGCCTAGCACAGAGTTTTCTTCCTCTTCTTGATTATCACTAAATTCAGTCTCTTGTTCTTCCTCCTCTACATGTTCCTCTTGGTAATTACGCTCCGAGTTGTATTTTGCTTTCCCTACCATTGCAACCTCCATAGTGTCGGGAATAACGTTACTGTATGGCTCCAAAATCAAGCATTGAATCAAGGTTTGATGAAATTCTTGTTGCACTGCTCGCAATTGGGAAAAGAAGGAGGGCAATTCATCCAGCCATGGAGCCATGATTTTCATTAATTCTTCTTCCATCACTGAATTCACATCCTACAAAAAATGTTTACGTGTATTGAGTAGAAATCTGTATTACTTAACATTGTAAAAGTATATTTTCTACCCCAATTCGATCTGTAAGTTCTAATTCCTCTTTGATCACAGCCACCCAAACGGTATGAAGTTTTTGTACGTATTCTTTGGCCATTTGGTTTAGATGTGTTTTCCACGATGGATATTCAGGGGGCAGCTCGTATATTAAATTGTTTTGTAGTCGGCGCTCATTATCTTGGATTACGGACACGAGCACGCCTATGTCTTTTAGTAGTTGACGGCCAGTTTCTACAAATTCTTCGGTTAGTCTGCCAAAAAAGAGAATATCAATTTTGCAATCTATTGGATTTCCAACAATAATGTCAAGAAATGTTTTGTGTGTACTGATTGGAGCTTTTGCAAACTTCCTCAGCATCGTCCTGTATTGATTTGGCATAAGCATCCCATTCACGTTTTCTCAACCGATGAACCTCTATTCCTCGTAAGGCTAATGCTGTGCACACCTGAGTAAACTTTTCCTTGAATCTGAATAATAGATGTACAGCATTTTCCGAGAATTCTATAGCAGAATATAGTAAATAAAGTTTTTTTCGTCTTACATGGGGATGATGTCTTTGATGGAATCGATCAGTATAATATTTTTTCCTTCAGTATCATTCAGGTACAGAAGCTCCCAAAATGCTTCGCCAATGAAATTGTCCACCATTGCTCCTTTTTGCAACTGAAGCATCTATTTATACAAAAGTTCGTTTCTACCGTAAAAACACGGATTCAATTAAATATTTATCCTTGAATGAATTGCACAAAAGAAAATATACTTCTTCATCTGATCCAAATAATGAGTTTTTCCGTTGTAATTTCGCCTCTGTAGCTTCCAATTTGGTTAATTGGGCTCTAACAAGGATTTTTTGGCAAAGTTAAAAACTTAGGCATGTTAAATGTATGTTTGCATTTGTAAAACTAACTAACTCACTTGTAAATTTTGGTCGCTTCTGTTTTTTCATCTCTACGGATCAAGAAATAATCCAAATGTGTGATCTGTGGCAAATAAGCCACAATAAATGTTTTAAAATCGGATGGGAAACTATCACACATGGGATTTCCATAAAATCCTACAGATCTCAGTTTAGGGAACCGGCGTAAATACTTTATCTACAAATATACAAACGTCAAAGCCAACTACGTTAGGCAATGCAATGAACCTTAAAATCAGTTAGTTTAGTCGTAACTGTAATTCACCTGTTCAGGATCGTCAATCTCATTGTTAGAAATGTGAAATACTGCCAATCGCCTTAATGTGTCCATATTTTCAATCCGTTTTATAAAGTTCCTATGTAAATGCAAAACTTCAAGACGCACTAATGCGGTCAGCCCTTCAATTCGCTTGATATTGTTAAAGGATAAATCCAACCAAACCAAATTGGTCAGTTCACCAAGCTGATCAATTTTTGTGATGAAATTATTGGCCAGTTGTAGTTTTGTCAACTGAATTAAATGAGACAAATTTGATATTTCAAGTATATCTACATGAAAGAGAAAATGAATGGATTTTTCAGTTCAAAGTGAATTTGAAATTATTGTGCCAATCCCATATGTTGATAATAGAATCCGAGCTTACTTTTGTATTCAATGTTTAGTGATTCAATCGTCCGAGGATTCCAACCGACATCTTTTGCAAGCTAAATTTTTTCAAATTTCTTTAATTTTGAATCTGAAAATTTGTAGTTTTTCATTTTTTTGCTGTGAAAACTAACCCTGCCTGCATCTCCTTTAGGCAACGTGTCTTGATACGCTTCTTGAATTAGCGCTTCAGTTATCACTGCTGGTTCATTCCGTTTCAAATTATTTTGATACACGGACATTTGTGTCCCTTTTAGGCTAGGGACTAGTTCCTCTCTACCCATTGTAAGGAATTGTTTATTCTAACGAATACAAAGTAAATAGAACTATCCGCGGAAGGATGTTGATTTCTCCCTGCATACAGAATTTTTTATAGTACATAGATGTGTGGTTTGAATTATGGAAGCAGTTTGTGAATTCAGCAGATCGCAGAGCCATGTTTGATCAATAATAGATTCTGGTTTTACACAAGATGGAAGTATGCAGTAGCAACGCTATAGTAACTATAGTTCATTTCAGAGTAAAAAAAAGTTGCCTCATGTTATTTGGCTATCCCCGACAAATGGTCGATTTAAACAAAGTAAATCACTAAATCTGTAAAATGTTGTGGCAACAATAATTCATTGCTCA
>Ga0210040_10003167_pt1 | contig 22443 bp, 20 predicted proteins | sample CryGeyCG12114_NA_FD_185462 | JGI IMG/M metagenome (GOLD analysis project Ga0210040, IMG submission 185462) | Groundwater microbial communities from aquifer - Crystal Geyser CG19_WC_8/21/14_NA (SPAdes) (version 2) | ecosystem: Environmental > Aquatic > Deep subsurface > Groundwater | place: USA...
TGTGCGGGTGGATTTCAAAATAGGCTTATGCACCCTTACAACAAATCTAAAATGACAAAGCTATTTACACTGACTAAAACTGTTGGAAGTGTTGAGAAAATCTGTTAATGCGTTACAAACTCATCCCCTTGTTTTTTAACACCTGTATCGGGCTCAGCTAATTTGTACCAGAAGTTTTCATTCTGCACAGATGATGACGAGCTATAATGTTATTTATCTCATTTGCTATTTGCTAGTTACTTAAATAAGATATCTCCGTGCATCCAACTTTTGTTTAACACTATGCACCTACTTTTATATTTTACAGACGTTGTGAACCGAGCTGCATTTCGTGTGGCTCTGGGAAGTCGTGGTACATCACATTCTGCTAGCTCTACTAGTTATCATTCAAGTAGACGTAGTTCTGAAGATTCTTCGGAGGACGGAATAGTTAGTATTCGCGATATGAGGGTAAGAGTAAAAACAAGATAATTTTTGTATTGAGAAGTACTTAAGAGTTGAACAATAGTTAACATTTGAGTTTTAATGCAATGGTAGCACGAACTTAAAGAAGTGGAAGAAAAATTCCGCAAAGCCATGGTTCAAAATGCTCAGTTGGACAACGAAAAATCTGCCTTGGCGTATCATGTGGAACTGTTGAAAGACAAAATAGAAGACTTGGAGGAATCATTAGCTTTGTTACAAAGAGAGCATAGGGATAAATGTCGGGACTACGAAAATCTGAAACGCCTTTCTAATCAACTCAAGGATGATTTGCAATACTACAAACATCAACTAGAAGAACGGGATCAATTAATCAAGGTATGTAATTGTTACAGACAGGTCGAATTGGGATTTATGTTCAATATTTTCTATGTTATACCATTTACTTTGTTTGTAGGAGTATGGTCTAGTCATCGTAGAAAATGAGATTGAAGTTGATGTAGGAAATGGAGAAAAGGAATTACGATTAAGCAAATCTTTGGTTACTCAAGAAAATGCACAAGTTTTGTCTTCGTTAGGTCATGGCTCACTAGGTATGTTAAATGTTCAAAGTTTTCTTAGTGTTTGCATGAGTTGTATTGTTGATTACTACATTTCGGAAATTCTAATTCGTCAGATGTGAGATTGAAACGGCTGCTGGAAGAGAAAAACGATTTGCAGGATGAAGTTCGAAGACTCAAATTAGATTTGGAAGAAGAGAGAAGTAGAAACTTTAATGGAGACAGAACTACTACACAAAACTCTGTCCATGATTCCAATCATAACTCCAATGGTTCTGAAGATTCCATTGATTCTTTGAGTACGTTTTTCAGTTTGAGGCAATTTGTATTGTGTTGTTGGTTTTATAGTATAATGTTTGGTGTCTGGGCTTCTTAGGGGAAACAAGTAAGCAGGTTGCAGACTATCGATTTAAAACACAGAAATATGAGCAAGATATTGCAACGTTGCAGGCCAATGTAAGCTGGTTATTGATATTTTATAGAAAATGATGGTCAGCCGACAATTGTTTTATTTTATCATGGGGTTTTCACAAACTAAAGGTTGCCCGACTTGATACGCAAGTGACTAGGTATAAAACTGCCGCTGAAGAAGCTGAAGCTAGGGAAGACGATTTGAAAATCGAGAAGCGGAAGCTGTTACGCGAGGTACGTAAAACTAACTGATTTCGGGATGATTTTTGTTTTCGGCCTACTTAAGATACTCACTTTTTGAGATTTTGTTTGTGAATGAATTGAAATTGAGTTTGTACAGTTGCATGATGTAATATTTTTAGATTAAAAAGCTGAAAAAGCGCGAAAGTAGTGAATGAGTTTTCCCCCTTCCAAAAAAGAATTTGCAAAGGTTGTTTTAATTTACCTTCGTTTTTTATGTTGTGTCCCATGCGAAGTTTGTATTTGTTAGCTTTTTACAGTTACATTGTGCACTAAACCGTTTTGTAAATTATATCATCGTGTTATACGTGTCGCTTTGCTATGTGTTCAAATGTATTGTTAGGTGTTAGGATCTTTGAAAATTCAGCTTTGAATGTTAAGACGTGTTTTTTATTCACCTTTGCAGCTTCGTGAAGCCCAGTCGAGATTAGACGAGTTAGAAACAACGAATTCACATTTATCAAAACGTTTGGACAAATTGAAGACCGCAAAATCTACATTATTGAAGGAGTTATAATTTATATACGAGGATTTGTCCATTTCGTTTTTCAACACTACACTAACTAACACCACAACTATAATTAGTTCAGCTCTCTAGTACCCTAGAGGCCATTGTACATTAATATTTCTCTTGTGCTGATAATTCCTTTTGAAAAGTGCCCAATATTTATGATTTGTTGGCTTTAATTTAATTTTAGAAATGATGTTTCCTATTAACTACTGAACAAATGAGATGGAAAATCATAGTAACGGACACTTCACCTTTCCCATCATGTTTTACTAGTTGTTTGTGTTTTTGTAATGTAGAGTATTTGAAATCTTGTGATGTTATCAAAACAGTTTTAGTCTGTATTTCAGCATCTGATCAACGTGCCACTTTTAGCTGTATGCAGATAACGAACTTAAAATGACTAGATGATATAACTCGTCAGTAAATTTTCTGTTAGTTTAACCTCCTACATATTTCCTTTTTTTGGCCAAATTAATAAAGTCAATTGACTTTATTTCAATTAGCTTTTACTTTTACTGCCGTCGTTTTTACTTTTCTTTCAGGATTTTGATTGCTGTATAGGATTTGTTTATATGTGTACCGGCAGTGTATTTAAACTTAAGCAAAGTGGGCAATACTTTTGTTAAGTTTTCTACAGCACGCAATTCACAAATGTTTTGAATTTGTAATGATCAAATCATATACGCTGTAATAATTTTATCGAAGTTGGGACTTCTGTAGAAAGCATGCTACAGAAACATGTTCATCCCTTCCTTCTCAGTTTACTGCATAATAAAAATTGCACGACTGAAAATAGGTACCAATACCAACCATCAACTGTTATGATAAGAAATTTTTTTAAAAACTTAGCAACACAACATATTAAATCCTGGCTCAATTTAACGCAATCTGATAACTTATTGTAATCATTTTGCGTTCACTGCTGACCAAATTCTTATAGGATTACATAAGTGACACATAAAATTACTATCACTATGATTCTTTAGTAAATATTACGATGTGGCTCAAATTCACAAATCATTGACTTTGATAAAAATTTTGTACAGAGAATGTAATAATTATTATTATAAGTAATATTAAGTACTACTAACTACTCATGCAAAAAAAAACAGTATCGTGCCATTGTTGATTATTTATGTGTAATTTTATTTGTCATAATGTGATGTAATTATTTTATTTCATTCTCCAAGTATTATTCCTTTTCCTTGTTATAATTAAATAATGATTTGCATCATAATTTTCATCGAATTGTTAATATGAACGTTTGCGTTACGTACTTATGCAGAAGCATGCTGATGTACATTTTACTGTGTCGTTCCGTTTTAACGCTTGTAACTTGAATCAGATACAAATAAAAACAATGAACAAATAAGAATTTACTATTTAGTTGTTTTATTATACCAAAAAATCTTTATTTACATTCCTTGTCTTATCATTTAAAACTTGCTTTCAGTATTATGAAATACATTCAGTTTCCAGTTCCTGTTCTTTAATACAAACTGTCGGCATTGGACGAACGGGGACGAATAATTTTCTCCCAATTTTTTACAATCAGATCATACAATGCAGCGTAATGATTACGCACTTCCGACAGTGTGATTCTCAAACTCAAGAATTCTTTTTCATCTAGTTCGTGAACCACTCTTCGGTAGTCTTCAATGTGTGGATATTTCGCAATCTAAAAACAAAACAAAGCTTTTTTAGCAAGTCATTATTCAATAAAAAAACATAGTTTTATATTTATGACAAGTCTTCGTCAAACCTTCGAAACTATCTTTGCTCGTGTCATATGGTAGCGGCTAATTTGCTCATAGAATGCTGCTGCTTCAACTTCCACACTACGGATTTCTCCTAAAGTCTCTTCCTGAATTGACACTCCAAAATTGTTGCCATCTTCAATTTTAGGAATGAGGAAAGTGACCCACATCTTCAACTAAAATGTTCCAAAATACATAAGATTATAAAAATGCTTTTAAAAAATTATATTTTTATTAGAGACACTATAAAAATAATATCTCAAGCTTCCTATCGTGCTTACCAAATTGCTATGCTCGACTAGCTGTCGAATTTCAGGTTTACATATGTCAATTAGCTGTACCAGATTATCGTTACAAGGTACAGGTCCAGATGGCAATGCAAGTACATGAGTTCCTCCAGCAAGTACGGTCACATTTTCTCCGTCATCGCTAGTAGCCTCCAGCTTCCGTTTCTTTGTTTCACGGGTTTCACATGTATCCTCTGCAGCTCCATTTTGAAGCGCCCTAACAATCGAAATAAAAAAAGGATTTGTCAAACATCCGGGATCCTTAATACGTTTTTAAAAAGGTATTGATAAATTGATATAGATTGTGATACCTTTTGATGGCTTTGGGGTCTGGAATAGGTATGTTAATTTTTTGGTGAAATGTTTTATTGAAGACATCCACGCTAAAGCTGCTAGACTTTAACAGTCGATCCAAAATGGAAATCTTTTCGGGAAACACATCTCTCATTATTTTCTCTGACTGGACTTTAACTGAAGACACGTACGTGTCAAATTTCTGAAAACGATGACGCATGAAAAATCAATCTATCTTTAGGGCAAATATTTTTATTGACCAAGTAAATAGTTACCTCACTGACGGGAAGATCATTTCTAGACATGTTTCTGCTGACTTGTTGTACAGAATTTAACAACTGGATTTATCGTGTACTGGAAAAGAAAAGATTCGTAAGGGCAATGAATTAGTTTCTTGTTAAGTATATACTGCAACTTTATCTGTGCAAGAATAATATGAATGGACTTTGGCAAAAGGGTTTGGGGAAAGCAAATACTATTCTAATACCTTGGGGAAAGCTAGTAAGAAACCACTGCACTAAAGGCAATTTAGTTTTTCTAGAAAAGTAAAACTCAAACGACGGGAGATCTTATCGCCATTAGTAACTAAACTAACTGCTATACTAATTTTACACCTGGTGAAGCGCAAGCATGCACCGGGAAGCAATCTCAATCATGGGATATAAAGTAGGCGTGTGGTGTGTATGTGTATATGGGTGGAACAAAATCATCGCATAATACATTCGATCAATTTTTAAAACGGCTATACTTAACACATGGATTACTAAATTCTTAATAAATTATTTGTAAGCAGTAATTTACGGTTTCTATTCTTTCACACTTGTGTGTTATCGTGTCTTTGAAGTAGTTATGTGCAATTTGCTCTCGGTGTCCACTTTCAAGGGCTACCACATTACAAGTGGAAGTGAGACATGAGCCCCGCAACAATCGTGTCGGTAGCAAATTGCTGTAATTTCATTAGCCGGTTTTACAATTCAATACAGCTTCGTTTATCTAATATGCTTCTACAGTTGGCAGCTGGTATTGGTATTAGAGTTTATTACAGATACATAATAATGCAGTAACTCAGTAACTGACTCTAACTCATGAACCAAGCAAATCACAGACAGGAAACTTAGTTAATACTACACTAATAAGAGATTTGAGGGGTCAATTTTAATTACTTCTCAAATAGATGGATGATGGATAAAATTAAAAGTTTCGAATTGCACTTTACTTACAGTCACGTATACCAAGTTTGTAATTTGCCAATTAATATTATCCAGAATTGATCCTCGTGGACTGAATTGGCCAAGTAGGTAAAAAATAACAATGCTGCCTTGCTGCTCCGTAAAGAAAGCAAGATTTAACTGATTAAAAACAAACTACATTCGCCTCCCTTTCCAACGCAAATCGATGGAAATCATCGAGTTGATTACTAACTTAAAATGCTGTTATAATTCCGGCCCAACTCGCAACCTCAGTAAAAAAGTCCTATATATATTTTTTCGCTTTGCAAATGAAAACACCTTTTTTTGCATTGAACAATAGTCTCTTCCTATGACAATTAAGCTATGCTTGAGAGGCAACCTAGAGCCCTAGAGCAGTATTTTATAATACTTGTCAACATATTTTGGCAAGCTACCAACGAAATAGCATCTGATTTTTCTTCACACTACATGTTTATGTAGACTATTTTGACGAGCCCGTGTGAAATTGCTTTCAATAATCAAACAAATGTGCCGCAAAAAATACAGCAATATAACTATGGAGCTGCCACTGAAACTTTAGTTTGGAACAGTTTGGGCATTTTATGTAATGATTTGTCGGATTTGTCGTAATTGTGTCCCGTATGTACGTGCCATGCATATGAAGGTCTTTTTACTTTCTCCGGCATAAATTTTTTCGTCCCACATTTTTCATTATACAGCTAGAATAAATCAGGAATAAAATGTGTTTCTGGATAAGTTCCCTCAAGCTTTGAATGACCTAAAGAATCATTAAGCACTCTTCCATATTTGGCAGTTTAAAACAATAGTCCAAATCCAACATCCAATGTAAAAAAATGAATGTCACATAAACGCGCAAATGATTGTCACATTCAATCAAGTTTGATAAGATCCTAACTTAATCCACTTTGCATCACACACAGATTTCATGGGGAAATTTTGCCGTTGTTAGTTAGGTTGTGCGTGCAGTGCTGAAACGAAATTGTAAGTCTGAAAGCCCGCATAGAGTCTGGCTTGACTGCAGATTTCATCATTTCATTATCGTGCCATATCTTCCTGTTGTTTCGGGAGCAAATTTTAAGTAATCCAAACTGTCAAGCTCTTTCTCTACGGCTTGTTGTATATATATCCTGGAGATCCTGGACAGATTTTTCGCCCAACCCTACTCCAAACAACCATTACCAGTCTTCACAGTCTTCCTCCTTTTGTATATAAGCTCGGCAAAAACATGAGTATATTTTCAACTTGCTTACAGCTTTTAGATGGTAGTTTTGCGTTGCTCGTGTACCTATCTACAATGATGGGTTGGGAGTTGGGAACTGCTGCTTGCTACGTATATTAATGCATACTTTGCTGTACTTCACTTATAGCTTTTGGTGCATCTAACGAAAGCCCGAAAAATATATTTCAACTCATGGCAGTGGCAGTGAGCTCAATTCATCGCAGTATCTCCGCATGAAAAGAAAGTGAAAAAAATACACGGTCATTTCATTTGTGAATAGGGAGGTTGGTACAAGTACAATTGTTCATTACTTTATAGTAGTCACTCTCTTACAAAAGTTTGGGATAAACAAACCACACTGCTACTGCAGTTGGCTTTTTATTTTAATAAAATAATAGTTTCTCATTTGTAGTGTTGAGTTGACTGATATCCACCCACATTGAACGGGATAGTTTCAGAGTGAGTGTTTTATCTTCAATTTGTTTAATTTTGTTGGAATTGATTTTGACGAGTTGAATTTTAAAGTTGTCATCAGTTAGTTAGTATTGGTTTAAAATTGTGGAATATTCAAAGAAAAACTGAACGTTTTTTTAGGGAGTGATTTGTTGAATACTGATTCTGATACTGAATAAAGCCGTCATTTGTTTCCTTTAGGATGAATTATTTTGAAAATGAAATAAAATTGAAGGACGAGTATTTGAATTAGAGGCAGAGTACAATTTCAGTTTTGATTGTTGAGAAGGAAACAACGGTGAGTTTCCCAATGATTTTTTAAATCAACTTTATATTTACGTAATCCGAATTACCAGTGTGTGTTTTGTTATGTGATCTGAATATTCTGAATGAAAGATAAAGGGGTGGGTCTTTTCGGCACCCATTTTTTAAACACTTTTTAGCTGCCGAACACGGTAAATAACGGATGCGAAAAAAACTTATTCTATCATGTCAATTACACTGTTTAAAAACACTTTTTTCACTACAGAAGTAACAATTCATTGTAAGTTAGCTGCAAAGCTTGGAAATGACGGGGAATGTAATTAAAGCCCTGTAATTTAATACAAATTTTGGCTTATATTTCAAAAGGAAAATGAATCACTGCTAGGTGTTTTTACCTTCCTCCCTTTCAACGTAACAATTTGTCAGATCTACAATTTCGTAAAAACATGCTTTCACAAGTTAATTATTTGAGTTCCTGAAAGTTTGATGGTAAAAACTATTTTTTTTTATTTTGGTGTATCCACTATTTATTTATTATCTTGAATTTACAAATATTTAAAATAAGTATTTAATATCAATGATATACTGCATGCATCCAACACAAGACTGAGAAATCTATAACTAAAACTTAATTCTGTTGAATATCTTTCTGAAATTCCAGTATATGATTATGATCATTTGTTTGTATCACACAGGTTTATCAATTACTTTAATCGCTCTGAAACACTCTGATGACCAGAGGGAAACCAGTCGACATGAGTTCGGTGACAAGCAAACTGAAGAAAAAGCGCATTCGCGTCAAACATCAAAAAGCAAAACTATTTCGGGCTCAAGAACCCTTGTTATCTACATTTATGTGGGGCGTCAATCATTCAGTAGGTGACGTTTTATATATACTTTTAGGTACATAGCAATTAATCGTGTGCTCTGTTCTGTTCGAAAAAAATCAATAAGTAATATTTAACTTAAAGACTAATCCTAGAGATCAAATGACAGCATTAAGACAGCTAAAAGCTGGCATTTGTTTGAAGTCTCAAAAGTTTTGGTATTCGACAGTTTCGGTTAGCATCCAGTAACCTTTGATGTTGAACGGAGAAATGACTTCATACTGCGAATCTCTGTTGAACATAGTTGTTTTAATTTCCAGATCAATGGATTGTCCCATGTGACTATCCCAGTAATGCTCATGCCAGATGACTTTCGTTCCTACTCTAAAGTTCGAGTGGACAACCATCTTTTCAACAAGTAAGTAAACCACATTCCAACTCTATATGCCCTCATCAAAACACAGGGGTTTTATTTCTCAAACAATTTCGCAAACTATGCAAAACTGTATGGAACTAATAGCAATATGCTCATTTCTGATTGCACAAGCTCAAATGTTGAGGATTTAGTAGTGTTTGCAAGATACACTAAATTGGATGTTGGAAACACCAAAAATTAATTTATTCATATACATATACTACATACTCTGACCTAGCATAATTCCAAAGTAAAAGCTCTTGCTCCAGGCGAGCGTTTGTGCCTTTTTAGTTTATGGCCAACTAATCTACAATGATTCAGGAGAAAATCAATATTTTTCTCCGTTTTATAGCGTCATTGTGCAATCTAAATCTAAACCTTGGATTGTTGTTGAGCAGATAAGTTGCTTTCATGCTTACCTTTACGAACCACTGCGTTCTTAAACACACAGTTATTCACCAACTCACACAGTTCACGCAGTTTGAATAAATTGCTTTTTTGCTTCATTTCATTTGTAATATGAGTATGAGTGAGTGAAAGAGCCTTTAAGCCTTGGCAATGCTAAAATGAGATTTGCATACTCCTTTGTGTATACCTTATCTCCAGTTGCAGGTTATTCCATCTAAACTCTGAATTGACTTTGGTGCACACGAAAACAGTGCTTTTTACTTTCTCCTTGGCCTATCCATGTAGTATTTGCTTTCCACCAATCCACAGTTATTCTTTTCAAATAAAACCTTTTTTTTGCAACTTGCAATAGCAATCAGTATATAGGCGTGACACAGCCGAATCATTAAACCTGTGCAACTTTTTTGTAGAGTAGAACATTTTTGGCATGGCTCTGATTCCGTCTGTAAGATGTTCTATACCATGCATTCATTTATGGCTTATGTTGAAGTTTTCTGGTATGGCTGTGTGCGAGCATTTTTCCACCCGCATTCCAATTATATTCACATATAATTTTAATTATCATAGAATTGTATTATGCATAAATAGAGTAGAGTTGTGCCTGCTCCATAATTCGTTTATTCATTGTCGATTGTAGAATGCACATTTTCATATTGATCGACTGTAGGTTGAATGTTTCATGAGCCACACATTCTCTATTATTATATGCATTGCATTTTAATTTTAATTTATTATTAACTTCACTCTTGCATTGCTCTTAAAGCTATTCACTGTGTTGTTATTATTGCTTTTCAGAGAGAATCTCCCCAGTCATTTCAAAGTAAAGGAGTATTGCCCATTGGTATTCAGAAACATTCGTGAACGATTTGGAATTGATGATCAAGATTATCGTGAGTCGCTCACTCGGTAAGCATTTTTGAGATTGGTTTCAGTCAGTACACTATAAACTTGCTATTCGAAAACTGAGAGCTGATGGTCCTTATATATTTATAACGGTGAAATGAAAACTAATTACTGTATTTCTAATCTTATAATTTTTTTTATTTCCATTTCATATATAACTTTTCTTATATTTCCATTTTGTGTCTGAGTTTAGTGTTGATTTTGCATAATTTTTATCTTCAGATTTTTGATTATACACTTCATGAGTTTTCTTCATTAGTGATCCTATTCACATGCATTTACAGCGAAAGCGAAAAATTGAGCGGTGAATAGATTTTAATAACCCTGACGGGCCGTAATATTTATCATTAATATCAAGTGTAACTTGATAAAGCGAAATTTAACACAATTAAAATCGGTAGTGTCAGTTTCTTACATGTCGTTTGACATTATTCACATACTCTCTGCCAGTCTTATTCTGAGTATCAAATTTATTTTTCTCAGCTAAAGTTTTTATTACAGATAGATACTGGTTTAGTGTATACATAATTTATGTAGTGCTACTACTGTAATAGCCTAGCTTTCCAGGAATCTAATTTCCCTGAAGATGATGGAAATGAGCATTATTAATGGGAATTTTACAGATCTGAACCCATTCCGTGTGAAAACTCGGGTAAGAGTGCAGCCAAGTTTTACCAGTCATGTGATGAACTCTTTATGATCAAAACGCTCACCAGTGAAGAAGTGGAGCAGATGCATGCTCTCCTCAAGCAATACCATCCGGTAAAGATTATTTCCCATGCTTGCTAACCAACCAACTTACTTATAATTTATTTGTACATATTCAGATTACACAGTTTTTGGTATCCAGTTGTAGAAAGTTTACTGTATGTGTGTAAATTTTTGAACATCTTTAAACTTATTGCATGCTTGGATGACTGCAGTAACTTTCCTTGGTAGACGCAAATGAAATTGTACATAAGAGCTGTACCAAACTAACTAACTATGTTCAAAAACTTTTCAATATGAGTTTATTATGCATGAAACTTTTGTTTATTCATTTGTTGGGCACTAAAATGATGACGCTCGTCTGTTTCTATGCACAGTACATAGTGGAAAGGCATGGGAAGACCTTATTGCCCCAATATCTTGGAATGTACAGGCTCACTGTGGATGGAGTTGAGCATTACATGGTAGTGACTCGCAATGTTTTTAGCAACCACCTTCAAATTCACAGGTACATTTATAGTACGGTTTACATGTTTCGTATGAATACCACTTGCTGCATTTAATTCATGAAAAAATTTAGTCATCATGGTCTCCTCAAATGTACGTTTTTAATAATAAAAGTTCTATCAAGTTGCTACATGCAGTCTCAGCAGTGTCTAGTATAAAATTACAATTTATTGTAGTGCCAGAATGCCAGGAAAATGAGTTTTTGTAAAACTCATTGTGGATTTTAAGACCTAGCATGTGCATTTTTTCAAAGGAATCGATTGATGTAACTATAAGTACTGGTTTTTAAACATATAGATAGTCAAGTTTCATTTTGCCTCTTTCAGGAAATATGATCTGAAAGGATCACGAGTGGATAGGGACGCATCGCACAAAGAGAAAGGCAAATCATTCCCAACGTTGAAAGATAACGATTTTATTCGGGATGGTGGTCGCGTCTTCATTGGAGAAGAAGCGAAGGAAAAACTTATGGACACTTTGAATGCTGACGTTGAGGTATTTTTTGACAAGTTTTCATTCTGTTTTTAATAGTTTCGCAACGGTCTGGCTTCGATGGTTGAGGTCTCTAGTCAGTCACATTTTTTTTCCTTACATTACTTGATGTACATAAATGGAGGAAAAAACTGGCTGTGGGCTGTAGCTACTAAAATATGCAGTAACAGCATTGTGTCACGTTTTTAGCACTACGGAATTTATGGAATATTAGATTAGCTTGTAGTGTGTTGGAATTTTCGAAGGCTTCATGTAACCTCCCTTATGCTAACTTGACTAATTGGAGGTTTGGTTAGCAGCTATGCCTCTGCAAACTGAATAGTTATGGTAGTTGTTAAGCAGCGGCCTCTTTTGTTTTTAAATAATTCATAGTTAGCGCACAACAAATGTTGCAACATGTTATGTTACGGAGAGAGTTTTTTCTTCTCAGAACGTATTTGTAATGCTGATACTTATAGTAAGCTGGAACTTCAATTAAGAAGCGAATCATCGCAATTCGGGTTATTTGCTGTTTTATGGAATTGCATTAGTTTGAGTATAATTGTTTTTGGACTGCAGTTTCTGACCAAGTTGCATCTAATGGATTATTCCCTTCTTCTTGGGGTGCATGACTGTGAGAAAGCTGAGCAAGAAGAAAATGAGAAGTCAGACTCTCAGGTATGAATTAAATTGCTGTCATCCAATTAGAATATGATTTGCCATGATGTTTTGTGCCACTTGAATTAATGGAAATGTTATGTTGCAGGATGAAAACGGAGTGGAAGTGGAAGAAGTAGAGGAAGAGTCTGATGAAGGAAATATGCCAACTCAAGAGGCAGTTCCAACACCTCCGGACTCTCCATCTCCAGCTATTCATGGAAGATTCGAATTCGATGGACAAATCATTCCTGACATTGATATTTATGCGATTCCATCGTATCCGAGTATGTACACAAATTATACGACCACTATGAAATGTAGGTTGGTAATTTGTTAGTATTTGGCAATATAATTTGACGGAATTTTATGTTTTAGATGCCCCTCGTCGAGAGATCTACTTTCTTGCTGTGATTGATGTTTTGACTCACTATGGAGTGAAGAAGCAAGCTGCAAAGGCAGCAAAAACGGTGAAATATGGAAGCAATGTTGAAGGGATTTCAACATGTGAGCCCGATCAGTATGCAAAGAGATTCCTCGAATTCATACAGAAAGCTATTGAATAGTCGGGCTCTTCTGTATGAATTTTTTTTCAATGTTCACTCACTCAATTTTTCGCAAAAGAAAGTGGCTACTAGAACTAGTGTAACGATGAATAGCGCTAAATTTTAATCCAATCAATTCTTGATGCATAATTTATGAAAGTGTGTGGACGCAGTTGGCGTCTTTTTTGAATTCCTAGCTATTTAGTTAGTTAGTGGACTACATAGATTTATTAAACACATTTTTTCATTGCGTTTTGCGTTACTCTTGATAGTCTTTAAGGGAATGAGAACACGTGGAAAGTGTTTGTTTGTGCTCTTTGGTTGGTCCTTAAGTTTATGTATAGCAGTGATAAGAAAAGAATGGAGGATATTAGTTTATATTTACGTGCTATATGTTTGTATGTACTGTGTGTATGGAAGAGTAATTATTATGCTTTTAGTGATGTAAATTGATTTTTGTCAACCGCATGCTCACTTTGCTAGCAGAAAATAATAAATGGAATAAATGATCAGTATGTTTATAATAGGCTCTCCTGTTTTTGATTCAACTCTGAGAATAATAATATCTCACTATTATTATTACGTGCGATGACATATAAATTTTATTAATGATCTCAATATTTTATGTACTTTAACTTCAATGTCTCGCGGGTTTCTTTGTCTCCCCATCCTTCTATTCTGTTAGTTTGCTTGCTGTTTCCCATGCTTATTCTTGTTAGTTCAACCTTTTCTCAATTCTAGTATTTGCTTATAGCTTCTCTCATATTCCCATGATTTTATACCTATTGGCTGAAGTTTTAATTGCAAACCATGAGCCATATTTTCCTATCTTATTAATTATTCTATTCTCCGCGTTTTTTAAATCTTTGATTGGGTTCAACTATCAAGTTTTCCAGTAATTCCAGCCCGTTTCAATCCCAGTAATTGCTAACGTTATTTATGCTTCTAAGAAATAATACACATTGTTTTAATGAAAGTCACATAATCTCATAATATACATTTACTTACATATTCTCTTTTCGAAATATTACAGTACAAACCGCTCATCATACCATCAATTCTGAGTGTATTGAATTAATAAAGTCATTCTCTTACCATTAATATTGAAGAAGTTTCTTTATTTAATATTAGAAAATCTACCTACTTTTTGACTGAACATAATTTTTTTGTTAATCTTGACTCGATATAAAAACTTACAACGATATCTTTTGCTACGACTTTATGGCATCTTGTATATCTTGGTTTCTGTGGGTTCCGTCGCAAAATGGTCTTTTAGATGTCTGCTTACAGTTGCAAAACCAATATTCCCTACTTTCTGGAGCAATAAATCTCACGGGGATCATGTTGATTTTTAGCAAAGAGTTTTTATGCGTACTGTCACAGAAGGGCTGTCATACAGATAGTGAAATTGAGTATACACAAAAACTCGGAAAAATTTGACACCAAAAGTCAGAATCGAAACTTACTTGAGTATGGCTGTTGCCACAGGCACACCAAAAGTACTCTTTACCTTTCTCGCAAAAGAATTTGAAAGGCTTCTTATCATAGATTTTTCCAGTTCCAGCCTGACGAATGCCTGATTGACTAACTTCCGGTAACTCTGGATATGGAATCTCTACTTTGGACTTCATTCTTAACTGTGCAACATTAATCAATGGAGCGAATGACTGGTAAAGATTCTGGAAAAAAGTAAAAACCCGTAAAAAAAGATCAAACTAAAATGCTGAAGTTTGTATTCCTCCATTGCCTATATTCTGTACTTGAATTAGTTGAAAAAACTTACAGTCGTCTTTAGTTGAGTGAGCAGGGCTGACTTTCTAACAAACACTTTGAAATACATGACTTGTGTTCTAAGTTCTATCTTGTAGCCAGTTAATTAGCCTTTCTTATTGTACTGATAAAATTAATTGTCTTGAAATGTGCATGTAAAAGTATCAACAAACTTTATTTATAAGTTTAATTAGCTAATAAGTACAAGTTAGTAGATTCAGTAGTGAAAGCATAGAATATGATGCCGCCTGCCGAAACTTTCAATGGGATCTTCAGTTTTGTAAATACTTCCCTTTCTCTTTATAAGGGCTGAGCATATTGAAGTTTGAAGAAGCATTTTTAGATTATTAACATGGATGAAAATGCAAGCCGCTAGTATCTTCTTCTTCTTTACACTGAAAGGTCATTCAGTATTATTATTTAGATCTCGATTCTCGATTCTGCTTTCAAAAATATTTCAACAACCCTTTCCGATTGTCATTCATTTTGGGACTATACGCTTTGTTTGGTGAAAATAATAATGGTTGCCAAGAGAAAAAATAATAATTTTTGGCATGACAACCAATTCTTGAAGAAAATTGCAAAGTCATGAGCCCTTTCATTTTCTTCATTATATTCGACGATCAACATCGTGAACACTTACATCTTGTCTCTGGATTTTCACAATCCAAAAACTGTCACAAACTGTCAAACTATTTCATTTTGAAACTCTTTGTCATTTTTACTATTTTAAAAATAACAGCCACATACAAATCAGTTTAAATCCTTTATCTGAATCTGAACACAAAACTATCTCATAAAATTTAGATAAAAGACCTCTTCATGGATAATTTGCATGAGCTGAATTTGGATCTACTCAATGAACCATACAGAATCACGAGAAAAAGAAAACGGGAATTAGAACTTGCTACCACTCGGGTGCGACCAATTCGTCGACCTGAACTTAAGAAGAGCAAGGTATAAAAACTTAAACTACCAAAAAGTCCATACTATTTAATTTCCATAAAAAAATATGCATACTGGACACAGTTGACAAAAATTAAAACACCCGTAAGCATTGAGGAAAACAAAGAAAATCAACCATCAGAAGATGAAATAGTCCCCACTATGCAGGGAATCCATCCTCTGTACATTACTCATGTAAAATATATATTTTTAAACATCCATTTGTTTGTAGTATTGAATGCATGAGATGAATGCAATCTTCCATTCCATTTTTTCAGGTTTTGAAAAAAGTGATTTCCGAAGTAGCAAACCAAAAAACCGACAAAGAAGCTATAGATTTGCTGCTCAAATGCCGTTTAGTATGCAAAGATTGGAATTACGTTGCAACCCCCGAACTATCAAACCGACTGGAAGAAGTCGTGCTGAATGTGTACGAGGAGAACAAATACAATGTGCCAGGATTCTTCAACCTGATGCAGAAAACGGAACTGTGCCCATTCACAAAGTTCGCAATCTGCCCATCATTTTTGCGAAACATGAACAAGGAGACATTCAAACATTTCCTTACCCACTGTGCTCCCACATGTTCATCCTTACGAATGGAAATGAGCTACGTGAGCGAAATGACGTTATGTCCTCAAATATCCCGTCACTTCAATTTCAATGCTTTGCGAAATCTAAGATTCACTATTATTGACAAAACTGGATTTCCGCTCAACATTCACTTGCCCAACTTTTTGAAAGCTATTTTATGCTCGGCTCCAAAACTGCATTCCATTTTATTAGATTCCACTCCGCATAATGCATGGTCCCACCATACTAACTCAATAGCCCGGTTCGGCTCCATTTTAGTCAAGTATTTACCCAAATCTGTTAAGGAACTTCATGTTGCATTCAGATTTACGAATGAATTACTGGTCAGTCTTATCGAGCGGGGATTGAAGTTGCATATTCTGTACATGGATTTATGTGAAGCCCAGCTTCGGTAAGAAATCATCAATATCACAATGTTTAAGTCCCCAAAACTACTTTGTTTATTATTTCACTTGCTCATATCCTATATATAGGGCCAGCGTATTCAATTCATTATTGGATCAACAGTGCAGTACTTTGGACGATTTATATCTGTCCCATTTCACAGTGGAAAACAACGAGCTACTGAAACTGCCTGTATTTCCTGTACTAACCGGACTTGCATTAGATTGCCCATATTTCGAAATGGTGCCGAATTGCCAAGAACGATTCCCAAAACTTACCAGTTTAGACTTCTCTAATCTAGATGGGGTCGAAGTGAAACGAATTTTTGGACCCAGGTCTATTAACACTTCAGTGACATGTTTGGATCTGCCCACAGAAAATTTTGGAAACTTGCACGATATGCTGGGATTGGTTTCACTGTATTTTCCGAATCTGATGAAACTTAGCACCGTGTATGTGACAAACAGGTCGGCACTCCAAGCATTGAAAATAATATTCCAAACTATGCCAAATCTGGAAGAGTTGCATATCTTATTGGATGAGGAGGAGCAAAGTTTGGGAAATGTAGATTCCGTATTGACTGGGATTCCAGAATATATGTGCGATAGTTGGTACGGGGAACCTTTTATGGAGGAAATTGAGTATGCTGAGTTTCAGGCAGAACCCAACCTGACCAGTTTGAAAAGTATGTGGACCAAGGTCCCTAGAGAAACAGGCCCACTTATATAGAGAGGACCTTGATGTTGACAAACTAAGTCTTTAAAAATTTTAAATGCTGCATGTATTTTGATTGGACTGTCTTATTATGTATCACACAGAACTGAGAGATTTGAGCATTTTTACTACCATTGATGCACGGATGATACTAACAGATATCACAGGGTATGCTGCCTTGAACCAAATGGAAAGTTTGGAAACTCTGCGTCTAGACCATTTTCTTGTATGTCCAATATTTTCTAAACATTTGCTTTGTAAAACACGATAGTTCATCCACAAAAACAATTTTTTAATTCCAGCTATCACAATCATGTTTGGCCGTGCTTAGAAACAAGTTTACTATTCTTTGCCCCAGCCGATTCATCGACAGCGACCCCAGTACTCTCCCAGCACATTATGAGCCTCTTCAAATACATAGAATTTTGATGCGCAATTTCCAAGTGAATAATAGAAATGATGATGATGAAGATGAACCGGAAATTATAGACAATGAGGAAGATGGGGATAATTTAGTGGATTCAGATTCGGATTTTCATGTCTCCCAAGTTTCATTTTCCAGTTCAGATTATCAACAGTCACCTAACGATTTTGATGATGAATATCTGCTACAATGATAAGTTTCCTCTGCATGCGTGTCTTTTTCATGCTTCATAGTTGTGTATGTATATAAGAATGCAGTTTCCATAATAGTATACTAAGTTCCATACATTAGTTCAATAGTTCCGTTTCATAGTATTTTTAGATCTACCGATGCATAATGTTTACGTTTCAGATATTTAAATCTTTTGAATCGTTTTCATGTTCAGTTTCTGTTTTAGTGAATTAAAGTTGATCGCAAATAAGTTGTCAATTCAATTCTGTTTTACCATTATGTCATCAAGGATATTTGATTCCTGCTTTTCATTGTCAATTGTCACTTACTGTATACTACAATGCATGATGCATTATACAATTCTACAGGTGTCCAATACATTGTTTTATCTACGATGATAAGATTATCCCGCAGCAAAACTAAAGATAATACTATCATATGACTTTGGCTCATTGAAGGTTATTTTTCAACACACCAATTTTTATAAATTTAAAAAATCCACTAACGAATGAGTTGTGGGCGGCACTGGCGGCAGGTTAACTGTTAAAGGAATCACTTATAATCTTATATTTACTATCATTATCATGTAAGTAAAAACAAATATTTTCATTCACAACAATTTCACACGCATTGCAACTCATTGTTTTTATTAAACCCAGGAAACATAATATCTCAGACTTGTGTATCATTTTCATTTCTCTAACGGGATTATTCACTCAAGCTGACAAACTAATATGCGGAGATGGAATGTCACTACCCAGTTGCCCGGTGGGCTTCAATTGTACAGCTTCAGAAGACGGGACACCTCTCAGGTGTACCGAGAACGCGGAATGTAACTTGACATCCCAACTTTGTGAATGTTCTGATGGGTTCATGGAAACATCATATCATTTCTGTCTCCCTCAAGTCAACTCACCCTGCTCCACTTTCCAGTGCAATGAAGAAGCTCAGCTAATCTGCTCTGAAACTTCCTTCCAATGTGAATGTGCATTGGAAAAGACATATTTTAGTTGGATTCAGCACAAATGTGTGGGACTGGAAACATCGGGTTGTAGTCAACTTTTGGGGTGCACTGAGAATGCCTTTTGTAACTCAGGTCCGTTGTTATAACCATATATAAACTTAACTACCACAGGTGCGGGGTCAATCGGCTAAATCAATGTATTATTTATTTCGTTGAATACCCAGAATTTGACTGGACTTGCCATTGCATTGGCGGTTATTCTTCGGACGCCATAGGCAGATGTCTGCCTTCGTTCAATACACCATGTAAATTGACAGCCTCCGAAGAAGACGATTTGAATTACATTTACGCATGTAATTCTCATCGATACTTGCAATGTGGAGCAGATGAACTATGTGGATGCACAGAAGGGAAAGTTTTTGACTATAGCAAAAATTCCTGTGTTAGCCTTGTAGATGGGACATGTAATCCTCGGATCACAGCCGATACCGAAAAACCTGAATGGTGTACAAGTGGTGCAGAATGCAGGCCAGAAGGGATTTGCAAATGTTCAACTGGGTTCACACAGACAGAAGGGAAAATGTGTGTTGACAGCAACAGCGGTACTAGACCCAAATATTTCAATACGGGTTCTTATTTGCTTATCACAATCTTTGTAATATTCCAAAAAAAATTGTAAACAACATTATTTGGTGAGTTATGCATGAATTAAATCAGTAAAATTATTCCGCTAGCGTAAACTAGTCACCATTTAGTTAGAATGCTTGAATAATTCGTTGTTTTTTTCTTTGCATTCACCATGAGTAGTAACTACATTTATTCGTATGCCATTACGATGCAATATTTAATTCTCACAATGTAACTTTTAATACAGCTTACATGACTAATTTTGAGATCTAGTCCATAAAATTAAAAGATCAGTTTAGTTTGCACACTTTCGATCCTGTGTTTCATAAAATCCACGATTGCAAAGGCATCTCCCCACACTAGCGTCTTGCAGGTTCTCGTATTTGAAGCAAGATGCATTTTCTGTGCATTCCTCCGCTCCGAATTGACAGCGGGATCCCACCAGTCCTGTACATACAATTGTCAACACTGTAAGTTCAATGTGCAAAGAATATATTTGCGAATGGTTGTTAAATTCCTAAGCCTTTTATACCTAAACAGCGACCACGTTGAACATCATACGTTTCGAGCATATCATGGCAATCGCATTTGCTGTTCACACAACCTAACTTGGCTACACGATCACACTCTGAGTCCAGCTCACAACGCTCCATATATTTCTTCACACAGAGTCCATCTTCCGTCTGAATAAAGTTGGGCTTACATTTGCACTCGGTGTAATGCCTTTTCTGAATACACTCGGCATTGGCGGTGCAGTGAATTGCAAATTCAGAGACTCCGTCCATATCACATGGCCCGGAGACTTTGCTCACGCATTCTCCTAAATGTCATCATAAATTAATATGGTCAGAGAGTCGTTAAAACTAATTTTTTTTTCAAATTATAGCCAAACATGTATTCCGCATTCTGGATCCATAAATTGGAAATGGAAGGGCATAAAGTTGCGGATTTGGATATTAAGGGATGTTTTTCCACATTATTAATTTTCAGCGTGTTTCTCTTTACCATGAAAATCGACTTTGCAATCCTATCATCCCATACCAAACTATAAGCTTCAAAAAGTATTACCTAACGGATCGTCATAGACGGCATGATGGAGAAACTTGCATTGACAAAGCTTAGAGCGACATGACAAAGTGCTGTCCCCACACGGATTACTTTCATCACAAGGTTTCCCGAATCCTTGCATGCACGTATTATTGGAATGAATTTGGAGACCTCGTCTACACTTGCAAAGTCCCTTGACACAGCTGCTGTCCACAGCACAGTCATCTCTTGATTCCCCATCATCCCGGTCCAAAATGGGATGACATGTTTGCCCAGCAAGCACATGACATTTCTTGGTTACATTGTCATACTGGTGCATCTTTGCGTCGCAACTGCAAGTCCCATTGATGCATTTTAAATACATGTGTCCATCACACTCCGCATCTTTGGTACATTCGTCCCCAAAAGTTTTTAGGGCTAGACAGTGGCCATCTTCGTTGTAATCTGAGTAGCTGAAAGAAAATTAAAATTTTAACCTAACTATTCAGTCTCGCCAATCCAACATGGGCTTATAAATGGATATGCTGTATTTTGTTACAAGTGGTTGCATTTGCATTTGTGATCTTTGCCATCAAATGCACAAAAGGAGTGGGCGCCACAGCGTAGTGTTCCATTTCCCCATCTGTTATGAAGAATGAAATTGTATTATGAACAACTCTGCAGATGGAATTTCGTATTGCTTTATAACCCACCTCCAATGATTGCTCGTTTTTCCCTTCCGTTTAAAAATGACGAGCAGATCCGGTTCATCAAATGGGAAAAACATTTGGGAGCAGTTTGTGCCACTTAGCCCCACACATCGATCCTCAATCTCATCGAAATAAGTTTCCGTCTCATTGAAACATGCACATTTTTTATTCTTACAGCTCAACCATCGTGTGAAGTCACATTTGTAGTAGCTGTCACAAAATTCCCCAAAAGTTTGACGGATCCCTTCGCAAGAATGAATTGCTACGAGCAGCGCGATTGAAATAGAGATCCAGATCATGTACTTGTGATTGTTTTTGGAAGTTAAATCACACATGGTGGATTTTGTTGTGGTATGGGAGAAAGTATGGAAAGTGAAATCTTCTTCCTTCGTCAAGAGATGAAACCAAACTGTATTAGGCTCCTCTTTTTTCTGTTGCTTTGTACCACGCACTTTCACATATAAACTTGTATCCCAAGCTGTAGACTAGGCTCTATCATTATGCATTAAAAAAGTTGGATCATTGCCGATTTTTTTCTGTCCATGTATCGATTTAGTCAGTTTTTTACATGCTCATAGTAAGTTTTCAGAAACTGCGCATCTTGTTGACGGCGTGAAATTTTTACAAAGCAATTTTACAAATGGCTTCATGTGAAAATAGGCTATAGTTATGTTTGGTTCTTTTGTTTTTAATCCATTTACACATGGGAGATAAAATAAATGATTCCGGTCATTCTCTATGTGTTCTCAACGGTTAGATTTTTTGAAGTGAGCTAGGGAGAGTGCACTCACAGTAGATTCCACGCAGTCATGATGTTGATCACGTATTAAAAGAAAGGATGAGAAAGGATTTATAGCTAGACAAGCCCATTTGGCTTGTCACAACTTGCCAACAAAAGAAACACTCCATTAGGAAAAGTTTTCTCCACAGCAGATAATAGTTTTCCCTCTGTCAGCCCATCGTTTTCATATTTTCATCACTTTTTGTGCACTTTGTCCCAGATCTCAACACTAACTGATGGAAAAGCTGTATTGCGCATCAAA
>Ga0210040_10003168_pt1 | contig 22439 bp, 17 predicted proteins | sample CryGeyCG12114_NA_FD_185462 | JGI IMG/M metagenome (GOLD analysis project Ga0210040, IMG submission 185462) | Groundwater microbial communities from aquifer - Crystal Geyser CG19_WC_8/21/14_NA (SPAdes) (version 2) | ecosystem: Environmental > Aquatic > Deep subsurface > Groundwater | place: USA...
GTATTAGACTCCGTAGGCGCTCTGCACGATGGGCACAGGCATGCACTTGATGTGCTCATATCAATTCTTTGGCTTATGCACAATGGACTTAAAAATAATGATAAAAGTCAGATGAAATGAGCCTAATTCATTATCAGACGCCAGCATAACGCTCTGTGGATCCAAGTCAACTGTACCTGTAATAAAATCCGTTCATTAAAAATTCAAAATGAAATTTTTCATCTCATTTGCCCTACTTTTGGGCGCTTCTTCTTTCGCTAAGGTAAAATCAAATTGTTCAATGATAACGTAATCAGAAATACACATAAGAAGCTGAAAATTTTAAAAATCAATTAGGGAGCCAATGTGACCGAACAAGTATATTTTGATATCACCATTGGGGGACAAGATATTGGTAGAATTGTGATCGGATTGTTTGGAGAAGTTGTTCCCTTAACTGTACGGAATTTTGCTACAATTTGCACTGGATTTGAAGGCAAATCTTATACTGGAAGCCCTTTCCATAGAGTTATCAGCAATTTTATGGCCCAAGGTATGACATTTTAATGCATGCTTCAAAAAGATTTAAAGACATGAAAATGTGAATGTTCAAATTTGTTAACAATTCAAATTCAGGTGGTGATGTGGTCAATGGAGATGGAACTGGCTCATTCAGTATTTACGGCCCACAATTCGACGATGAAAATTTTGACTTGAAACATACTGGCCCCGGAATTGTGAGCATGGCCAATGCTGGGTAACAAGAAAATCCTAAAGCAAAAGCTGAGCAAATTCAGCAAACTTTCATTATTTCGGTCATTTTAAATTTTTATGAGAACTTGTCTTTAGTCCAAACACAAATGGCTGTCAATTTTTCATCACCACCGTCAAAACTTCATGGTACTTGAACATTTACTTTTTGTTATCAGTATCTGTATGCGACAGTTTGCATTGGATTTCTTATCTACTATGCTTTTCCAGTTCATGGTGTGATTTTTTGACACTTTGCAGGTTGGATGGAGCTCATGTTGTATTCGGAAAAGTATGGTTTTTTTAATTCTTGAATATCTTGATGTTGAAGAGTATTTGGCTTTGCGTTTGTACGTGCACGGAGGTCTAAATGAAAACCTTGATTTGCATTTCACAATTCAGGTTGTGGAGGGATATGATGAAGTTGTTCGTACTATTGAAGCAACCCCTACTGGACCAGCTGACAGACCATTGGAAGATGTCATTGTCAAGGAATGCGGTCCTTTGCCATTAGTAGATGGGCCTTATGAGATCGATTTTGAGGATGCTCAAGAAATCTAATGCATTTATAATTGAATGATCATAGTGGTTTTAAGTTGGCAAATAATAAAATATTTTGCTTTTGATTTCAAGTTAACATGATTTGTACCATCCCTGTCAATTATTGCTTATCAACATTTGCTTTATGGAAATACAAAAAAATTTGTTGAAGAAATTTTATTCGCAAATCAAAAATAGCTGACATTGACAATGTTTTTATTCTGCATGGAGTCACCGGAGCCAACCTATTCGCACGGTCCATAGAGTGTTTCTTGAGCGGTAATATCAGCTCACAAGCCTATTGATTGACAATTAAAAATAAGGTTTGGATAGAACAAAATAAAATATTTTTGACGTTTAATTTAAGAAATTTCTGAAATTCCATGCTCATCTGAGTATGGAGAAAAGTGCCCCTAACCCTAATGGTCCTTTGGTGACAGGAATTTCTCCCAAAGAAGGGTGAGAAATATGACGTACATTTCATTTTTGAAGCAATATTTTTTACCTCTCAATGTTTTCAAAACCCAACCAAGCTAACCCAAAATATTCTTGATTTGCAGTCCACCGGGTACAAAGGTGACAATAAGAGGGGAAAGACTCGGGAAGTCCCAGTCCGATTTATTGGGTCTGCAGATATGTGGTGTGGACTGTTTTATGACCGCTGAATGGGTCTCGCCCAATAAGATATTAGCTCGAACGTTAATATGCAAAATCAAGGGGGATATTGTGATTCGGACAAAATCTGGAGGTGTTGGCTCTTCCACTGTTCAGTTTAAAGGTGAGATTCGAATCATGTTACTTACTGGTTGCTAAATATGTTTGGTATTTCATGCTACTTTTAACATTTGCTGTCATTGTAAAAGTCATTATGATCTACACATGTAATCTGGTCGCCTTGATGAGATTTTTCTTAGCAATTTTCAATAGCGCTATTACTTGTTAGCTAAAGCTTGCATTCCCAGTTGGTCTGGGGCTTCCTTCAGCTTCTCCGTAAAGGTTGTCCCTTGTCCTTTTGTTGAACAGGAATTGCATCTCGTCTCGTGCATCTTCATTCTTAAGTTGACAGCCACAGTATCAGTATTCTTGTGTACTATAATAATTGTCATTTTGTTAAGGTTATGTGGAAACAAGCGTTGGCCCAACTAAAGAAAGTGCTGTTTGGGTTGACGAAACCGTGAGTTCAGGATTGAGGCCGTTATCAATTTCAGTTCAACAAGAGGATCCTCTTCAGATCTCTGTTGAAGGAAATGAGTAAGACATATTTTGCAAGCTATCAAAGTACGCAAGGACATTTTTTGTGATTGTATGATTTTATGAAAGATTTATTTAAACAATTAGAAAAAAATATCCAGTTGAAGAACTGCTAGAAATGTTTCCTGACAGTACCGGCAATTTAAGATCTGAAAATTTTGCACCAGCTTGGTTCTTATTGGAGAATCATCATGCCACTGGATTTGAAGATTTGAAATCGGGTCTTCATTTTCTTAATCGAAAAGTGAGCTCTCAAACTGAGGGAAAACTGAGTTTTTTGAAGGTACCTAAAATACTATTATCAAACTTTCCATCATACTGGTATCAGCATCAATTCAAGTCTATAATTTTGTCTTGTTTGTGTATCTGACGTATAGGAAAATGTGAGCTCTGTAATTGACCAACTGGATGCTTTGATATTGTTGAAAAATAAGTTTGAAAAATATCATGAACAGCATGGCAGTGCATATGTGGCTCAAATCGATGATGCGATCGGAGGTTGGTTTCCAAATCAATGAATCTTCCATACCAAAAGAAGCTTTGTTTGATTTTTGATTATATTTTTTGCAATAGTTTCAGAACGAGAAGCTACAAAGCTTTTTCAAGATGTATTAGCACGAAAGGATCGTGCAGATGTGACTAGAAACGCTTTAAGTGGTTACCAAAGATTTAAATTCTTATTCAGTCTTCCAGGCTCTCTTGAAAAAAGTGTTCAAAAAGAGGAATTTGATCTTGCTATTAATGACTATGCCAGGGCGAAAACCTTATTTGAACAACCTGAAACTGATAAGCCGGTAAGCTAAAAAAATCAACGGTTTTAGGAGATGGCCCTTTGAATGTTATTGAAATCATACTAATTATCCAATTTTGCAGGTTTTTCGAAAATTTCGCAAAGAAGTAGCTAAAAAAGTTCAAAAACTGGTCGAAACTCTGCAAAGAAAATTGGTTGAAAAGCCTCCTAACCTGGATGAACAAAAAATTATCATAGAATATTTAGTTACTCTTGAAGTAGATTTCGATCCAGGATGGATTTGTCTTTTGAGTCATTACGAATTTTTATCACATTCTATGAAAGCTTGCTTTCTACAATATTCGTCGAATGATCGACCTCGCGAAGTACTCAGAACTCCTTCTAAATATGATGCACAGGTAAGGACATTTTGTTTGCTTGACTTTGGAATTTTTCGTCTCATTATTATTGAGACAATTATCACACAGGCACCTCCAACATATCCCAGTCAAGTTCTGTTTATAGACAATCTATGTGAAACATTTTCCACATATTTTGCTGATTTTTGGCGCCTAAGTCAAGACTATTTTGCTTCCAATTTGCCAGTAAAGCCTGATCTGGGAAAACAAAGGGAATTAAAGGTGTGTATAGAATTCTTGTGACAAGCAGAAAAGTTGCCATAAACTTGCCGAATAAAGTTGCCGATTTGAATTTACAGGAAATGATGATCACGATTGTTCAATTGTTTGCGAATTTGGTGAGCAGCTGTTTGCTTCCTCAGCAGAGTCAAGAAACCGATTTGGTTTGGAATGATAAAATCACCGATTCGTTGAGCAATTGGCTTCACCATTGTCTATCTGATATAAAAGAAACATTTTCAGATTTTTTGGCCTTGGATCCACCAAAAGATATGGTAGCAATCATCAGAAACCTGATTTTTGATATTCGGTACGTATAGTTATGATTAATTACTGGCATGCCTAAATCTTTGCTTGACTGCAGTTTCATTTTGTTTAGCAAATCATCCCTTGAAACGATGATTCATCAAATGTCAGAAGAAATTGCAGATTTGTACAAGCAAGAAAACTGGGCTTGTGAGCCATGTGGAAATCATGGTTTCATTACTTCCTTGGTATATTACATCATATGATTTAAAAATAAATATTATATTTATGATTGGCTTTGCTAATAAATAAACTGTGTTTTTATAGCCTTCCAAATATGAAATTTTGGTACTAAATTTGTGTAAAGTTATCAAAGAGACTTTACTGCAAAAAAATGCAGAAGAGATATATTTGCTGAAAAATGATGCCGTTGTAGCTCAGCTAAGAGAAGAAATGGGGAACGCTCTTTCATCATTCGCCGATGTATGTATTGGATTCTTCATTCGATTTGTATTAGCATGCATTGCTTTAACTTTCTGTTCTGATTTCTAGGCTTTAGAGTTGTTGATTTCCCAAAACCGATCAACTCCTCAATCCAATTCTACGCATTCGAGAGTAGCCAACAGCTCTGTTTCACAAGCCTTGTTGCAAGCTGGACTTCCCTCTTCACAATCTGCATGTGTACTTCTCATTTTAAATAATTGTGCGTATACTCGAGACATGATTTTGCCTCAGCTGCAAAAAGCACTGACTAAGCTTGGTTTTCCCGATTTGAAGGACTCATTTGAGAAAGCTCGCAGAGCTATCATTGTTCGTAATTTTCCGTTATTTATTTTTTCACATTGGAACCTTTTCGTTACTAAATTCATCATTCACTAACGAAGCTTTTATATTTCCAGAGTGTGGAAAACTTGGCATTCGCAAAATATACGGAGATGAAATACGAACCAGTAGTAGGCCAAATAGAGCAGTATATGTATTCTGGGAATTTTGATTGGCAAAAATGTACGAATCCAAAACAAGTCAGCACATACATTTCCCGAACGTTGGTTGGGATGACAGAAATCATTGCTGAGGTTTGTTTAAAAAATGTTTGCCTTTACCTTTGCTTGCGGTTGCGAATACATTTGTTTTGTCTCTATTCTGTGTAGGTATCAGCTATATCCGAAAATCTACTTTCTACTGTGATGAACCAAGTGGTGGAAAATGTGTGCGAGGAACTAACTCGCCTTTTTTCTTGTGTTCCGAGATTGAGCGACAATGGGTGTTTGCAAGCTACTTTGGACGTTTTGGCTTTCCAGGAAGTTATTAAAAATTACATGTCTCCTGAATCAAAGTTAGTATTTCCTTTCTGAAAAAATATTTCTTTGTAATACACGCATTTTAATTACTATCGTTATGTTTTGAAACCTTTTCCAGGAAACTCACGAAAGAAACACTGTCGCTTATACCGAAATCTAATGATCTGATTCGTAGTAACAGGTGATGAATAGCCATTGTGTTGCTGTAATGTGGAGATTTTGCGAGTTGTGAGTCTAATAATTGATTTCCGTTTCTTTTCAGAAAGCTGCAAATATTATTACAAAACCATCGGGAGAATACCAATCTAATGTTTCGATGTTTTGGAATAGCTGAGACGAATAATCACGTGTAGCATTTCTCAGTTTGCACAACAAAGCTTTTGGATACAAATAAATCAGCATGCGAAATAAATTATGTTAAAATTCAAGAATTGTGTTATTGCGAATGGAATCAAATATTACTGAACAAATTGCATTCTTAGTCCTCTTATCTCAATTCCTCAGGATTTTTCTTAGGAAGACGGCATTATTTTGCGTAGGCGACTTTCAAAGCAAAGCTGTGCTCGGAATCTCTTTGAACAAACTTAAAATTGTTTGAAAATCATAATCATTGAAATCTGAAGGATTAATATCAGCCTGATTTCCTAACAATTGAAATGCCGAAGGGTACATGGATGTGGGTTAGCTCATGAAACCTGATATCCCTATGCGTACATACTAAATAGACTGGAGAAAACATGCATTGTTTTCCAATTGAACTGGATTTCCTAAATATGGGGTATCTCACTGTGAAGTTGACTGTATTTTTAGTTGACAAAATATTTAAGAGCATGCGACATTATTAATATGAAAGCGGCGCACTTGGATGATATCCGTGGAAGATCATCAAACAGAAAAAGAGTGCAGAAAGATCTGTAAAAGTAATGTGAAAAAAATTGCGAATTAGAGTTAGAAAAGTTCTTTTTTTATTTTGGAATACCTTTCGGCAAACCCTTTCCCTTTTATCTTTTTTCATTGCTTTGTTAATATCCTCTTTTCTCTTTGGACCTCTTTTCGGCCTGTCTTTGTGCCTTCAGTCTTCTTTGATTTCAAAGAAACGCACATCTTTACAAATCGTTTGCACTTTTACCTCTCTCCATCCATCTCTCTTTTCTCCGTACTTTTTTCTTATCTTTTCTCTTGGTCTCACAGTCATAGCACTCAGTCAGTCAGTCAGTCTCAGTACTCACAGTCAGTCACATGCATATAGTCTACAGACAGGACGAGTGAGGAAAGAGAACCGTTTTTAGTTGGACCCAAAAGATCCTTCAGAGACTTTAGTGAGACTCACACTCACATAGGCTTCTCAATCTCAATAGCATAGACGCAGAACGCACATCACAGAACAAGAAAACTTGTCTAAAAATGTATTCATATTTCTTTGTGGGCTTTCGTTACATTTCGTTTCTTTTTTCTTCTTCCCTCTCTCTGCTTGTCATCTTTAAAAGTTTCAAAGCCTTTATTGTCCCACCCAACTCCCAACTCTAACTACAAGTACACAACATCTCCGTCTTCTTTCACTCTCACTGTCAGCTAATAGTTAAAAGGAAAAGATGAAAGCTGATGCAAAAATATCCAAGTGTGTCTAATATTACCTCCTTTTTCAAAAACATTAGTTAGATTATTTATTGTTTTCCGTGAGCACAATTTAATCCCTTTCCATATTCCATTCGATTTATGTTTCGGGAATTCTTACTTCCCTTCCCCTTGCTATATACAGATCCATCATATTATGGAAATTTTCCTACTTTATCCATGGAAAATAGTCTATAGTATAAATATGAACTCATTTTTACATTTCCTCCTCAAGTTAATGGTCAGTCAGCATATTTGAAGTGAACATTTTGTAAGACAGAAGGAGCTCCTATCCTCAATATTTGCTTTTAGTTAGTGCTAAAAGCTGAAGGATCACTAAGAAAAGAAATTGTCACCCTTTCCAAGGAAACCCATATAGTTCCGTAGTTCCCTATGAATATTCATTTTAGAGAAGGACGCTTGAAAAGGATGCACGTCTTCTGCCATGTAATCAAAAATAAGAATTGATAAAACTGCAAAGAAAGTCGTTTTTAAGATATTCTCAACATCTCCCCATTGCACAACCTAACTATACATTAAGTATACGATTTGTGCCCATAAGTATATTCTGCTCTTTATTCAAAAATCCAAGCAATCAATCTTTCACGGTTTAATATTTCCTAGCATTTCAGCAGAAAGCATGTAAATATTTTGTACCGCGTGCCGTCAACGTCAGTACATGTTTTCTTGGCCTAAATGCTGTTGTTCGCTTTCAGCAGTGGGGTATACTAGTAAGTAAGTAAGTGTAAAACAGGAGACGCGCGGTATGAGTGAACCCAGGGCACAAAAGGCGTGGAGTGCAGTCAATCAGTATAGGCCGTCTACGGGGAAAGTGAATGAGAAGAAAACACACACATTATACCACAGAGCTCTTTGGTGTCGCGTGGCGAAAGGGAAAGCCACAGATGAAAAGCAAATGCCGCTTCACAGAGAGATCAAAGGGACCGAATCTTGGAGCTTTTACTATTCAATGAGTCAGTGAGCTAGCAAACTACATGCACTCACTCTATTTCCACACTTACTGGTTAGTATGTACTACTTCTGTTGTATAGTAGTTAGCAAATAGTAGTTACTTGATAAAGCCGTCTTGGCTTGTCGGGCTTGTCCACTAAAGTTAAGTTTCCGCCGTAAAAACTGTCTTTCCCACCCTATGCACAAATAAGCACATTATTTTCATGATATCAGTATAAAATTGTAATTAAAATTTAGTAACTGCATAGGTTATGATACAATATTTAAGAACTAGACTATAGTAGGGCCAGCTGAAAAGCAATATGGCACTAATAAAATGCGGCACACAAACGTATTAGAACGATTTACCACTGTTGGTTCCACTAACTAACTAAAGAAAGCCACGGCTTTTATGGCTTATCACTAAGGGTACAAAAGGCGTCATTATTACCATTATCATAAAACTTGTCTGATACTTTTTGTACTGCACGTTGTGTACTACAAGATGCCGCCAGACCAATGTAAACTCACAGATGATTGTTGCGCAAAGTAGTCACTTATAAGCTACTGCCTGCATAATAATAGTTAGCCAAAGATGCAAAGCATTTACCAACGAAACGTATTGTTATACTTTAAGTAGTTTTTTGTAGACCCCACTACACAAAGCTAGACCGACGACGTAACTGATGCTAATCTTTACTTTGTGACTAATCTTGTCGGCACTACTAAGAACATTTTTTGTCCAATGCAGCTGCATAGCTAAAATTGTTTATAGTTTAGTTTCTTATAGTTAGTGATTGAAGATGTTGATTAGTTTCACAAAGGACTTGCAAAGTGCAATTTGGCTACAGCATAGAAATGGATCTACAATACACTATAGCTACAGACATATTCTTTAGTTAGCTTGTAGTCTACGTTTTTGTAACACGTCAAACAATTTTGCTCGGTCCCAAAAATTGTAAAAGCTAATAATACTGTGGGATTATGCCGACAGTATATTTTCAAAGTTTTTGCTCCATTTTAAAAAACTCAATAGGAGCAATCAAATACGCTAAAAGTTTTTTTCACGCAAATTGAATGTTTTCTATTTGTTGTTGCTAATTTCATTCGCATTATATAATGATAGGGTCGGTATATCGCGATTTCAAAGTAAAACCAATTCTAATGAACGAATTTTAAGCCTGAATGTATAGGAGATTAGCTTTTGGATGAAGTTTCCAGGCGCTTTCGTGAAAACAAAAGGTGACGTAGATGTATTCATCATGCTTATTATTGCCGCAGCACATGCATCACGTTTCACCCAGTTTTAGTATGTACTACATAGTAGGGAAGTGAGTGAGCACAAGGCTTCCTGTATGCCCCAAATGTTGCGCCCTTTGTGCACAAAGAGTTGTGAGAGATCTTTGAGAGTCGGCTTACTACAAAGGGACAACATACAATGCCTACTTCAGTCATTATTACACTCCTCTGAAGTTGGGCCGATAGCAAATCCTAGACCCATGCATAACAACAACAACAAAAAGTATATCCCTCTTGGTCCAGAATATGATTCCCTTGAAATTTAAAGCCAAGGTGAAAGCTAAAGCCAAAAGTATGCATGGATGTTGGATGTGCTACTATTACATAGTATAGTTAATTTTTTATGCACAAACTGCGGTGAAATTGCTGTTATATTTCCAATTCGATTGTGCCACTGGCTTTTTGGATTTCGAGCAAGACTGTAGGTATCTTAAGCTTACTTACCAGCTTTCCCCGTAGTTATGGTCGTTCTACTTCATCTGTCATACTATAAATGATTATCGTTTTTAATATGAATAGGTGGAATAGGTGAATAAATTCTGACTGGCATAAAAAATGTGCAAAGATTTGCTGCCGGAACAACTTGTTAAACTTTTTTGTGCCCAGATGTGTATATTATAATATAGAGTATCCATTTCTGTAGCCCAGAAGACACACCTATTGGGAAGCATTAGTTTGGTATATGATTGAAAATATAAATTCATTGTATACATGTTCCTTTTTTGAGATTATTACGCTGGATCCAACATTTAATTGAAAATCCTTTTTGTCCCGTCTTTCTCTTGATCTTTCCCTTTGATCTGTTGTTTCTGGGTAGGAAGATAGGATTTGACTGTGTGCTCCATAAAAGGGAAAACTCCATGCGTTCGTATATATAGCATTAGAGTGGCTGCGGGCATTGAGATTACTTGTGCCAGTACTTTCCAACAAACAAGTATAACTGTTAGATTGGGTGGTGCATGGGACAACCATTGCTACTGCCATGCTTTAAAGTTGTGTCAGTGAGCCGAAGATGAAAGAAAAAGTGAAAAACTTTGAGATGAAAGAGAAGAGGAATAGATTATAAGCTATCAGAGTCTCTCTTAGTTCCCATCCATCCATCCACCCTTTCATCATTTACTTTATGCATGTTTGTTCCTGCCCGTGTGTTCCACACATTTGCATCTTCCAACCACCACTCATTTCATCATAATATATAAATATCACATATGCACTGGCTAGCTAAACTAACCAACTAACTAAAAAAATCTCATGTCTCTTCACATTGACAGCGAGTACTACTGGAGAAGGGAATGAGTTCCGCAGTTGTCAAACTCCCACCACTTTCCATCACTTGATAAGTGAGTTCGAAGCCGATCTATAGGCATCAGGTGAAGTGTATCTGACAAACCAACCCTCTGTGAAACTAAATACAGAGGGCAACTTGAGAAACTAGCCCAGGTGAACAAAATATACTAAAAAACAATGCTTAGACCCCAAAAAAGTAAATTGTCAACAGTTTGAACTATCTGCCCTACATAATTAGATGTTAAAAAAAGAGTTGACACTTGGAAAGAAATTTGTTGTCCTCTGGTTTGCAGTTTGCGTGTCGCGTAGTAGTGCATGAATGGAATGTGTGTGGACTTTGTTGGTCCCCAAATGATGAGAGTGTGTCCCGACTTTGTGGTCCTTATCATTGTAATGCTGTTGTGAGCACAGGACATTATTAATGAGAAAGCATTGATCAAAAGCCTCTCATGTCTTGACAAGAAGCTTTGATCTTCCTTTTAAACTTACTATACTACATCCATATGATGTTTCTATCTCTCTCTTTTTTGCCAACTACTAGTTGTGTAGTTGTATAGTTAGTTGTAGTAGTGAGTGAGTGAGTTGCTTACTTACTAGTCAGTCATTCGGTATATGCTGACACACGGAGAGAGACAGAGCTATGCTTAAGTTGCTTTCGCCTTTTTTCTTTCTTTTTTTTCTTTCTCTCTGTTCCCTCTGATCTTTTTACCATGTTTCATGTTCCCTTTGAAAACTGGGAGGTACAAAGCGTGGAGTGAAAAAAATCCTTTGATGACTTGATGAAAGAAAATGGTGCTCACCAGGTTTACAAAATGATATTGATAGTTAAAGTTATAAAACAAGGAGCATGAATCAACCTTTATAGTCCAATTGAAAATGAAAAGGATTCAACGAGTAGCGGCTTTCTCTTTGTGTCACAATTATTGTCCTTCCTATACCTGCCTATGTACATTCACAAAACATTCTTTTCTGCCTTTTTTTTCAGTCTCTTTCAGATTTTCATCAACGTCATCATGCATGCATGTACAATAGGGAGTAGGTATTTATAAAACTCGTATTTGCCTGGCTGCAGCTTCCTTCTAAAAGCTTTAAAAGAGATGTTTGCTTTTCACATAGCTAGTTGTCAATGAGGGCACACAATTTTACTGCTTTCACTATTTTACAGGAGAAGGAGGTAACAACTTGGGATGGATTGCTGTTTTTCATGTGACAAAGTTTTTGCACAGCGTGGCATAGGGTAGCCAAATGTTGATGCACAGTACAGGAAGGAAACATAGATGTTTATCATCTTAAGTCGAATTGGTCCAATCAATTTGACTTAATTTGTTTTCAGAGCGATCTACTAATTAGCTGTGAGTGAACAGATTCAGATTCAGTAAGTATATAGTTGGAGGGTGAAAGATTTCTTCTACCATGTTGAATGTTAGTTATACCTTCATGGTTTAGTTTGCTTTCTGAATGGGAAAGAAAACGAGCATAGAGAATGAGTTTGTAATTCTAATTACATACTTGAAGTAAGTTAATCAATTCTTATAGCTACATTCGGAAAGTTTTAAACTTGTAAAAGTCTGGAGAGTAAATAAGTGTCTTTAATTTCTCACTAACGATGAAATAGAACGAAAAGGTCATGTTGATGCACATGTTGATAGCTTATAAATTAGTTATAACTTGTTTTTATTTCCAATTACGGTAACTTTTATGCTCGCTTTTAGTTGAAGAGTTTCGATGAATCTTTATACAGAGTTGAACATTGAAATTAGTTTTCTTTGCAAGTCAAGTGATGCATAAGAAACCTAGGCATCGGTTACCGTCTCTCAGTCAGTCTGTGTGTATCAAGTTATCGAGGAGGGCTGGAAAACTTGTATAAGGCTTAATAAGCAAATGAATATTTAGTTAGTTACTTTTGTAATTTATTTTACGACGTTGTGAAAAAAAGACGGAATCCAATTATTTTTCTTCACTAACTATAGGTAGAAGGAAATAGACTGCTGAGTGGCGTTTTCTGTATCTGTTGCTTTTTCATGTAATCGATTTGTTTCCCAGAAATGACAAAATTGGAAAAACTTGGCAATTATAAAGTTCCCTCATGCATACTCTCAAAATAGGATTTTTTTCCTGCAGAAAAATCGTCGTACTCAAGACAAGATTTTTAGTTATGCAATTTTGAACACTACAAACTCTGCTTCTCAAATATAAATGATTAATTTTCCTCCAAAAGTTTCTTGTTTGCTCGTCGTTTAAAAACTGGCGAGTTGTAACTGATAAACTATTCATTATACAAAATCTTGCCACCTTCCCAACAGATTAGGACTTGCTTCCATTGAATGTAGTAGTGTATGATTCATGAAAGGTGATGAACTTTCTCCCCAGACTAATGAAATTCCATAATGAATATCTTCAAGATGCTCTCCGTGTTATAAACCAGGGGTCATAAATCGTAGCATGCTAAATGAAAAGAGCAAAGTAAGCATCCTGAAGCACTAACTATAACTAACTGAGAATTTTAATTTCTCATTCCCTCATCACCCTCATGAAGTTCATTTAGAAAAATACAAAAGAAAAAATAAAAGATAGGACACGGATGATGAATATTTAGCAGCAAGTAGAGCTTCAAGGCATGATGATATTACATTCTAGAGTTTCGTATGAAAAAAATCCTTTCATTATCATCAGATTCATTAATCTCGTTCCATTGTCACTTGCCTTTTACTTTTCTATAGTTAGTTAGTTAGAAAGACAAAAGTGTCAATAGTTACTTGACTGGAGGAAATCTGAGAACTACTTTCCTTTATTATGTACAGTCACACATTAAGATTTTTAATCATCTCCCTCCCTAAGGATTGGATTTAAGAATTCATGAATTCCTCACCTTTTTACGAAACGAAATAAAACTCAACTCTTGGGACATGACGTTTTTTCTTACCTACAGTACTTTGCATTTCTATGCTATCAAACTTTTTCATTTGATTCACATTTACATTATCGTAAGAACAACATAATATTACTAAAATCTGAATCGATACCCAGCCCGTATATTTATTTAAATTCAGAGGGAGCACTATTGTTGATTGAATTTGTTTGTACCCGCAGATTTACAGATGATTGAATCCTCTGGTCTGGCACATCCAACCATGTAGGGTAAATAAGAAATGACACTTGATACACATGTGGAGACCATATTTGCATTCAAGTACATGACATAAAAATGAGTGAAGCGATCAACTCATTCACTTTTCAAATGTTTTCAAACCGTTTTGATCTGTGAAGCAAAACTAATGCTATAGATTAAAAGTATTTTGCACTAGTTTCTGTGGCCATCCAGCCCCCTGTGTTTTCTTTAATTATGGTGGTTAGAATGCATGAACAGTTCACAATCAAACCATTCATGTCATAGGGGTTTCGTTTCCATGCAATCTTTTCATCCTCATTGCATGTCTATGCTATGCTATTCAGGGAAAACAGTTTGGATTGGCCTTTTCATTCTAGCATTATATTGGCTAATTGCACAAATGATAGGTCAGACAGTGTACGTTACTTTTTACATCACAGTTATTGGTGTTATTTGAATATTGAAGGCGGAAATATAAAACATGAAAAATTAATACAATTTTTCTTGGATAGTTTTGTGTACTACTCAAATCAAAGGTTCAAATATGTTTTCTCACGCAGTTATTGAAAACTTCAAATACAAAATACGCTTTTATGAGTTGGTTTCTCATATAAAATGTATTTGAAAGTGCCTATTGAGATGCAACCAATGTTCTTTGCAAAGCACACATCATTTTCTTTCATCTTTCCGTTTCATCCAAGTTCACAGTGATTTCATTTCACTCACTAGGATTCCAACTATTTACTTATTTTTAAGCATATGCTATTTTAACGGTGAAATTCTTCCTCAAGTTTTTGTTGACCCTTTATAAATTGAAAGGAAGTTCAGACACTGTTGATACGTAGGTTTTAATAAATGCCTATCTAAAAATAGTGTTAGGGGTCGTAATGATTCCTCATCACCCATAAAACAGAAAGCTTTCCACTTTTGTCTATTATATGCGTTTTGCACTCTCCCAACGATTGCGGCATTTTTACTACCATTACTTTTCATTCACGCACAAATCGTTTTCAAGTATTTGACGTGCATGAGAATCACTTCTACTCGCATAATAAGAGTAGGGTGGAAGCTTTTATCATGACTTGGATCACAGTTTAAGTGAGATTTGTATGCTACACTCCTCAGTTTGCAGTTAGAAAGCAAATGCATGAAAAATTTGTACATCCCGCTGTTATTACTGTACTACCATCTCAGTCAGTTCACCTCTCTTGGTCCAAACTTATGCTTTCACTTGATTCCTCTGCTTTAATTTTCCAACGAACCTCAAACATAGCACTGCTGCGTATAAAACTAACACTAATGTCCCATTCGTTTTTGTGAGCTACTCCGCATTAAACTTGCGTTATTCATTAGTTATGTATGTACATACAATGCATGATGTAATCAACGATATAATAGCAAACTTTCACTAGAAAGAAACAGCAACTCTGATTCTATACTTCTGCATGTCAAAAGTATTACAACTTTGGAAATTCGTTTTTTTACAAATGACCAAAAACAAGTGTTTTCTATGGTACTAAAAAACGCAATATGGGGCATGCGATGCAACACAGTACAACGCAATTTATAAGACAAACTGCTGTGGATAATGTAATTCGTTCACACTGTCCAATATTGTGCGTACAGCAATAAGCAGGAATCTTTATATCTTCTCATTCCATTTTATTGTGAAACACATCTGGCTATGGTTTCGCTCATTACAATTGTCTTATTCTGAAGCCAACATTTGGGTCCCATTCTTGAGTTTTGGAGCTGAGCCATGTGAAGAAGATAGTAGACGGTATAAACTCCAGTGATAGTGCAAGTTTGCTATGGTTTACGGAAACAACTAACTACTGGAGTTTGCGTGCGTTCCAAAAGAAGGGAGAGCACGACAGCTTACTGGAATACACAGCTCCCCAGATTCTGCACAGTTAGTTCTCCTTGGATTCCCCTCTTGTGCACTCATCTACGTTTTTTTCTCCCGGTTGACAAAAATTGAGCGGGTCTATAGAAGCTATTGCGGACACACGGTTGAAGAAAATGAAGTCCATGTGGTTCTTTGGTCGGCGACTTCGACTTCGCAAGTATTCTAAGCTTGAAGGAAATGTAAGTTTTTCTTATCCATTTTCTGTATGGCAGTCTATTATTTCATATAGTTTGGCATGGCATAGACATTTTTCATAAACTATCAACTTGCCAACATGTAAAATTATTTATATCATCATATTTACATATTTGAAAGCATCTGGAATTTAAAGAAAGCGTTGTTTTGAATTGCCCCAGCTCAAGCTGGCAATTTAGATCACTTTGGGACTACATGTCCTCCGAGTTGGCTGGATCATAGCTAATTTGTGCATCATATTTGAGGTCTCATGAACGCAAAACCACAGAAGTTTTCCAAATTGCGTTTCTGAATGCAATTTACCGTGTTTGATCGTCATTTGGGGTGATTAAAAATCCCATGATCAAATGGCGTTGCTATTTACCAATTGGCCATTCGAGTTTGCTCAGTACCATGAGAATGGGTAAGTTAAGAATTCACGGGCTCGAACTTTTCTTATCCAGTTGGTTAGGCAGTACTACCCGTTCGAACTATCTAGCAAATAAGCTTGAACAATTAAATCCGTAGGCTCTTTCATCTGACAATGATTACAATTTCTTCATCCATGGGAGATGCCCTACCCCTATGATCTGCGCCCAATTTATTGCACCTGCCTAATATCACCGACTTCCATTTTAATTATGATGACAAACAAGAGTCAAAGCTGTCGTGCTTGCAAATGAATACACACATGCTTGGAATAGGAAAGTTAGGATGGGATGGGAGTAGTAATGTGTGAGCTACCCTGCAAAACCTTTCATCTATTCATTTATTTGGGATCCTTTGAGATGAAAATGTAGCGGCATAGACACAGAGATATAGAACACAACTTTGTACAACACATGTATATACGTACAGAAGGGCATCAAACGCATTCAATTGCTTTGAAGTCAGCCACCTACAACCCACGATGAGTCGATGAGTGTGGGACAAAGTGTAGATTAGAAAAGAGTTTAGTACGTTAGAGCACATAGCGACATCTCAACCAACCTCCTACAAAATACATGGCTCACGTTCAATCTTTAGAGAAAAGCAAATGTATACGTGCTATCTACCAAAACTATGGAACTCAGGGGTGAATATAATTTCAATTGGTCTTTTAGTAACATAATCTACTGTCATTTAGTAAGCAACACTCAAACCCAAATAAAACTTGAATTTTTGTGATTCAGTGACTTTTGAATCAAAATTATTATGTGTGTTTTTGTGCCTGATTTTCTTACTAGAGAGAAAAGGGTTAAAAAATTAAAGCAGACGGCATTCTGGTCGACACCCCTGGAGAAAACATGATTAGGGTGAAAAATAGACACATCTTTATGCGTAGTACGCATACGTACATAAGGCACTGCACGTGGTGAGATATAGGAGAACATTGTTGAATACCATTAGATAAGTACATGTACTATGACCAATTGAATCTAGCGACAGAGAATAGGACTGAAAAGATCAAAGACAAAGCTAAAGCAGTCAACTTGTAAAAGACAGATTTAGATTGTTTCGGCTCCTTTTCATCCACTGGATCTCATAGTCTGGAAAAGATGAAAGACAGCGGCACAATCTACTCACAAAGATATAGTTAGAGTTACACGACAACACTTTTTTTTGCGCACCACGTCAACCACACTTAAAATGTAACTCACTCTTTCCAGAGTTATTCACTATGCTTTATAATTTCGGTGTACTATAGACGGAAACTATTACCTTGTGTACTCTGAATCATCTCTGTGTCTACTTTTATTCACATGTGTAGTTTTCATAGAGAGCAAATAACAAGTTTGCCACAAAATTATTTTTTTTTATAAAATTATCTTACATACTAACTCTTTTTATTCAAAGTTAGTAAGTGAGCAAAGAAACTTTTTTAGATGCCGTTCATTTTGAACTACTTTGTGTTGTAAAGTACACCGCCACTTTACACAGGATCATTACTATTTGTTGGATATGAATACATGTGAAATGGATATCATGTGTGTAGTGTATGGATGAGGCGATTATTTGCTGGAGAATATCAGTGCGTAGTGTAGTGCCCATTAAATGTAGTGGAGTTTGTGACCGTGTCTCCTCTTCACACATTACTATGATTATTACTATTAGCAGGTGCGCTCTGCAGTTACACAATATAAATCCTCTTTGAACTTTTACCGAACGCAGTAGAATCCTCCTTTGGGCATAATATGCCTCTTTGGTAGAGCTCTAATAGCTTTCGCTACTTCGACATCCATAGCTATCATGTTCCGCGTAAAAACTTTCGTTAGTTAGTTGGTTAGTCAACTTCATACGCCGCGTTTAGTTTTAGTATCATTCAGGCGGCTGTAGCGAAGCAATTAAAGAACTATGGTGTGTATTCTTTCTTATTCCGAATCAAACCATAGAATATGGAATTCTTATGTGATTTTGAAATCATACTTATGAACATAACTCGGGATTTTGAAAATTTCATCCTCACTGACTCATTATTTCAGCGCAACATCCCTTTGTTGTATGGAATGAATTTTCATTGTGAACAACTCTCTGAGTAAGTCAAATATTGCTTACATGATATGATGAGCATTTGAAACTATTTGATTTGACTTCGTGTCGAATGTTAGGTTTGATGTGGGGAACACCGAAACCAAACCAAAGCCTTTGGGTTCACACACACACTATACACGCTTTGGCTCCTACTAACTAACTATAGCACATGTATGCTGTATAGTTTAGCCAGCTAGAAATTCCCACCCTTGTCTCTTTATATGACCGTTTGAAGTCGCAATTCTTTGAAGTGTGTCAAGTGGAGTAGTCGAACGAATTATATTCATCATCAGAGCCATCCACTGGAGCAAACACTCATTCACATTAGCTTTGTGTGCTTCCAAATGATAAATGTCTATTTTCCTTTGTTTCGCAGCAGATCTCATTTTCTTTGATGGTTCATAAGAATCATCATGATGAGCATAGGTAGGTAAGGTGGCTGAAATCTTTGCATCTAACCATTTCACAGCTCCCGTTTTAAGTTACAGGCAGGTTATATATCATCGTCCTAATTAACTGTAATTATGATTAAAGAGCATGCATTATTATAGGCTGCTCAGTTTCTGCGCCTTTGACATACATGAAAAGCAATATGCCACTTGGAGGTAAAATTCTGTTTAGTTTATTCAAGTTTTTAGTGGGGAAATGAATATACTACATTTATAGTGAGTTAATTACTACACACCTTTAAGACACCCTTTGAAGATGCCGTATGTAGGTAAGTTAGGCAGGTAGGTAGGTAGTTCGTTGATGCAAGAAGTAGGAAACGAAAAATTTTCTAATTCACGTAAAGCACGCTAAACTTCAATCCCTCATTCTTGTAATCAGACATGTCCACCCAAAAAGCTCAAATATTTTGGTCTATCAAAAGCAACAAGAGTAATCTGAAAAGTTACATCTTTAAGGGCCCATTGCTTCTGTTCTTTTAATCAAAGAGGATATCGAAACGTTGATTAGTTCAGCCATTATAAATATGTGTGAATGCATGGTTAATACAATGTAATGCCGTGTGGCTAGACGAGAACTGTACATGAAAGTTCTCACCTAAATATATTTTACATTACAAGTTTCAGCCGGGTGCTAAAATCTTGCACACTAGGTTGTGACTTTTGGATCCATTATGTTATATAGCTTTAGAGCGCTTTAAAACCGTGTGAATTTGCATTTTTCTCATGCACCTGGGTTTCTCAACTTAGAGAGAGCAGCTCTAAAACTAGCTTTTATCCTACAATACAATGGCGTTACATTTATAATATACTTAGGATCCAAAGATGATATTTTTTTACGAACGGGCAAATAAAATTTTATTGCTTCCACGCAATAAACATCATTTTTAATAAATATCATTTTTGACAGAGAATTTTTCCTGAGCGAAAATACACTTTTGCTCCCTATTCTCAAATAATAAGGGGAAAATATTATTTCGTTTGTTATCACCACCTACTACTACATTATCTATCATGAAATGAATGAAATGGCCAAAAAGGTGAGCCGGATGTCCAATGTATCTCCCACAATGGAAGTAATGAACTATACTATTCTTTGTTCACAACAGAAATGTATTAGATCATAGCTCACTCACAGTCAGACTTTTATTCAAAAGGGACAGTAGTAATAATAATTTCCATTACTGGTTGTTGCTATATAGTAGGTGTCATCAATTTTCTCCAAGCACAATGCTTTATCCTACACAATCAATAACAAGCAGGCAGCAGTCTCAAAAGTTTTTTTTCTATTCAAAAGTTATTCACTTTCCACCCTAGGTAGCAGAAAAAATCGTCATTTTGTCCATGTCCACAAAATTTTTTCCCAACCAGTCATATCAATTTCCTACCTAATAATATAATCTCATCATTACTATAGCATTACCGGGAAAAAGGGCGACGAACAATGAACACTATGGTAGGAAAAAATGGCACAGCAAGGGTCTCATATCAATTTTAAGACCACAAAGATTATTTTCCAAACCATAATTGAGAATTCGTGTCGTTGGTTGGTTGGTAGCCACAAAAGTTGATGTAATTTTTTTCGTCAGCAATATCCATTACAAGTTTCTCGTGGACTAACAAGGTAGGTTTGATGCCACGAGAACTAAATGTTAGAGTTTGCCAAAAGTTGAGTAGTAAGCTTTTTTCCGGAAAAGTATTAAATCCATGGACCATGGAAAAAAGAGATTTTTACCCCCAAAAAATGAACGAGGAGATAATAAAGGTCTCCCCTTCAACTTTAAGTTGTTTCCATTATGCCTATAAGAAAGTGAGTTTTACGTCCGTATAAATTCTGCTTTATACAAACTACTATCCTATTATTGGAGACGATAATAATGGAGTCCAAAAGCGTTCCTAATGCACCAAATAAAGTTGCAGGCTAAAGCCATTATGTTATCGTATTTGCAGTGGCTCTCAAGTATATTTACATTATTATGTGCACAAAATTGAGGAGCTAAGAGGCCAAATGCCATGTGAACTGAAGGGCTTCAAGAGCCGTTGTGGAAAATGAGAGCTTCTTGCTCCATTCAATACCAAAAAGTTTATAATAGTTAAAGGGTTGACAGAGTACACAATACAGATTTTCAATCCATTTTGAGACCCTGAAATAATTTTTCCCGAAATCTGAATAAAAAAGTTGTCTACCTATTGTTGTGTAGCAGCAGTCGAGGGACCAATAATGTTCAGATTTATTGCCAACTAACTTATTCTACTGTAACAAGAAATGATGCATGCTAGAACTTTACCCTTTGACAGTCCAGCATGCTAAATTTTCAGAATTCTTGTCCTCTGAGGACAATTTACGGAACGAGATTTAAGGTCATGCTGAACTATAAGGCCTTTTCATTCGGCTCAAAAATTCTTAAGGATTGTAAGTAAGGGTGGTGTGCACAATGTGGAAAATATGAATTATCCGGCAAGAATTTCTAGGCATGAGTCGGGCGTAAAGTATGAAATATGTGCGCTTTGTTGGATAGTTACTAACTTAACTTCATATAGTCTAAGGCGGAAAGTGAATGTGAGCAATTCCACACTTTTTAGTTTTGGGATTCTTATGATATTGGGTGCTTAGGAAAAATTTTCATGTCATAATTTACGGCTCACTTCATTCGAGATGATGAAATTCCTTGTGGGTGGTAGAACGGAACATTTTCTTGTTTTAGTGTCAGCTTTACGAGCTCCTGAGAGATTTTTGTATTGATCCGAAAGTTTTGTAAAATTTGTCTACTGCTTGCCTTTTGAAATTTAAAAAAACTCCAGTGAAATTAAAATTAAATTAATTCTTCATCAAGTAACATTAATTGTATTCTGCTACCAATCGTCAAATTATAATATTTTAGTAGTTTTTTGCCGCAAAAATGAGTCCACATTCCCTAGGAAAGTTTGGTAATCTTTATGTATTTATTGTCTTAAATCAGCAGAGCTAAATAAATGCAACCCGATCAATATGCAGACTCTTACTCGCAGTCAGTCAGTTTTATTCGCTCTTTAAAGCAATCATAAACATTAACAACTTTCAAGTCCAAAGCTTAAATGGAGATTAGGGGAGCGAAAAAGGTTGATGGGATCAGCACCAGTACCTAAAACAAAACGTGTTCTTTCCCTAGATTGTCAACTCAGTTTATGTAAATTGGTAGCTCCGTTTTCTTCCACTATAAGATTTACGGTAATAATATGCCTTAGCTTATTGCTCCATTGCATTAGATTAGATACCCCAAAAGGTAATTACTGTCAAGACACTATAGCATAGTACAATAGCTGTAGTTAGCACTAGCAATAGCCGGTAACTAACGAAACTTGGCTGTCTAATTATAACCATCAAGATTAGAGATGCATCCATATTTAACTATTCAGTTAGTAGGCAGGTTTGAAAATAAAGTCATTCACGATTAATTGACGAAAAATCAAGTTTTGGTTCAAGATAAGTACATAAACAAGACAGGCTTGAATTAAACTAACTGCTTTACTTGTGCACTTTGCATGTCATCACGTCAGATAGGATTTTGTACATAGACAGAAGGAGTTGGGAGAAAGAAAAAAAAACCATCAACAACTAACAAACGTAATGCTCACTCTGTGGATCTAACATTCTGTGTCTAATGATTTGCATCACCCCCTCCCCTCTAGATAGGAACATAAAAACGGGTCCTATTTTTAACCGT
>Ga0210040_10003169_pt1 | contig 22436 bp, 23 predicted proteins | sample CryGeyCG12114_NA_FD_185462 | JGI IMG/M metagenome (GOLD analysis project Ga0210040, IMG submission 185462) | Groundwater microbial communities from aquifer - Crystal Geyser CG19_WC_8/21/14_NA (SPAdes) (version 2) | ecosystem: Environmental > Aquatic > Deep subsurface > Groundwater | place: USA...
CCCGGGAAGCCAAGCACGCCGATACCTACGGTTCCGCCCGGTGGGCGACCGAGAAGGAGGTTCGCGCCGCCGGCCTGCTGGGCCCGGACGGGCTGCTGCTCGGCCAACTCGGCAGGGCCTACGTCCGACACGAGGGTCCCGAGCACGTCCTGTGTTTCGCGCCGACTCGCTCCGGTAAGGGCGTAGGGCTTGTCGTCCCGACCCTGCTCACCTGGGCTGGATCGGTCATCGTCCACGACATCAAGGGGGAGAACCATGGACTGACCGCTGGATGGCGCGCCCGCTTCAGCCGCATCGTCCTGTTCGATCCGACCAACCCGGAGAGCGACGCCTACAACCCCCTGCTCGAAGTGCGCAGAGGACCGAACGAGGTGCGCGACGTCCAGAACGTCGCCGACATCCTCGTCGATCCGGAAGGTGCGCTGGAGAAGCGCAATCACTGGGAAAAGACCAGCCACGCGCTGTTGGTCGCCGCGATCCTGCATGTCCTCTACGCCGAGGCCGACAAGACGTTGGCCGGCGTTGCCAATTTTCTCTCCGATCCCAGGCATCCCATCGAAACGACGCTCCGAGCGATGTTGACTACGCCACATCTGGGCGAGGCCGGGCCGCACCCGGTGATCGCCAGCGCGGCGCGCGAGCTTCTGAACAAGAGCGAGAACGAGCGCTCTGGTGTGCTGTCCACGGCCATGTCGTTCCTCGGACTCTACCGCGACCCGGTGGTGGCGCAGGTGACGCGCCGCTGCGACTGGCGCATCCGCGACCTCGTCGACGGCGCGATGCCGGTGACGCTCTACCTCGTGGTGCCGCCATCCGACATCAGCCGCACCAAGCCGCTCGTGCGGCTAGTCCTGAACCAGGTCGGGCGGCGGCTGACCGAGGAGCTCGACGACAGGCGCAAGCGCCACAAGCTGCTCCTCCTGCTCGACGAGTTCCCGGCGCTCGGGCGGCTCGACTTCTTCGAGTCCGCGCTCGCGTTTATGGCCGGCTATGGCATCCGGTCCTTCCTGATCGCCCAGTCGCTCAACCAGATCGAGAAGGCCTACGGACCGAACAACGCCATCCTCGATAATTGCCATGTCCGTGTCTCCTTCGCCGCGAACGATGAACGGACGGCGAAGCGGGTGTCGGACGCGCTGGGCACCGCGACCGAGATCCGCGACGCGAAGAACTATGCCGGCCATCGGCTATCGCCTTGGCTTGGGCACCTGATGGTGTCGCGGCAGGAGACCGCACGTCCGCTGCTCACGCCCGGCGAAATCATGCAGCTGCCGCCGACAGACGAGCTGGTGCTCGTCTCGGGCTTGGCCCCGATCCGAGCCAAGAAGGCGCGCTACTATGCCGACCGCAGGCTCGCTGCCCGGGTGCTGCCAGTTCCAGAGCGGCAGAGGATCGCGCCCGTTGCTCGCTCCCTCGACGACTGGACGGCCTTGAAGCCGTTGGCGCCGCCGCCGGCTGCGGTCGTGCCGATCGGGAGCAAGTCCGCCCCGGTCACCGTCGCCCGAACCACTGGCGAGGACCCGGACAATGCCGGCATCCGCCGCGAACCCGATCTTCCCGAGCACGAGGCGATCGCGCCCGAAGCGCCGCCGCCAGCCCCGGTGCGCGAGTTCGACGACCCCGATGACGAACCGGACACCGAAGCCGTGAAGGCGCGGATTCTGCAGCGCCGGTTCGGAGGGCTGGCGCGACAGGCCGCGTTGGACCCTGACGATGGCATGACGTTGTGACAGCCCGCGGCAAATACACGTTCCGGCTGTCCACCGAGCTCGCCGCCCGGCTTGCCGACTATTCCGCCCGGGCGCGTGTCCCGCAGGCCCAGGTGGTGGAGGCGGCGATCGCCTCGCATCTGTCGCCCGATGCGGCCGATCAGCTCGAAGCGGCGCTGGCCCGCCGGCTCGACCGCATGAGCCGCGCGATCGAGCGAATGGAGCGTCACACGGTCATTTCCAATGAGGCGATGGCGCTGTTCGTGCGCTTCTGGCTGACCTCGACGCCGCCGCTGCCCGACGCCGCGCAGCCCGCCGCCCAAGCCAAGGGCCGCGAACGCTACGAGGGCTTCGTCGAGGCGCTCGGCCGCCGACTCGCCAAGGGGCAGTCACTGGCTGACGAGGTCTCGCGCGACATCGGCCCGGAGAGTTCCGCCAGCGGCTGATCAAACCCGCCTTTCTGCATCCGTTTCTACGCCACAGCCCTTCTACGCCGTCGAGCTTGTTGAGCAGCCCGCATCAGGGCGCTTTGTATCCACCCCGTCGACCATCCGCGCCGCGACCGGCGCCGAGCACGGGGTAGCTAGTGACCGTCACCGCCTTCCGGCCCGAAGCCTACGCCCGCGGAGCCCGGATGCTACGCACGGCGCTCGGCCCAGCGATCGGCGGCTGGCTCGATGACGCCAGCGTCGGCGAGGTGATGCTCAACCCCGACGGCCGGCTCTGGATCGACCGGCTCGCCGGCGGGCTTGAGGACACCGGCGAGCGCCTGTCTGCCGAAGACGGCGAGCGCATCATCCGCCTGGTCGCGCACCATGTCGGCGCCGAGGTCCATCCCGGATCCCCTCGCGTCTCGGCCGAGCTGCCCGGGACGGGGGAGCGGTTCGAAGGCCTGTTGCCGCCGGTGGTGGCCGGCCCGGCGTTCGCGATCCGGCGGCCCGCGGTCGCGGTGTTCACGCTCAGCGACTATGTTGCGGCCGGGATCATGGCGGAGCGCCAGGCCCAGTTTCTGCGCAAGGCGGTCGCGGACCGCGCCAACATCCTGGTCGCGGGCGGCACGTCGACGGGCAAGACCACGCTGGTCAACGCCCTGCTGGCAGAGGTGGCCAAGACTTCCGACCGCGTGGTGCTGATCGAGGACACGCGCGAGCTGCAGTGCTCAGCGCCCAACCTGGTGGCGCTGCGTACCAAGAACGGCGCGGCCTCCCTGACCGACCTCGTCCGCTCGGCGCTGCGCCTTCGCCCTGATCGCATCCCCATCGGCGAGGTGCGCGGCGGCGAGGCGCTCGACCTGATCAAGGCGTGGGGCACGGGTCACCCGGGAGGCGTCGGCACGCTGCACGCCGGCTCCGCGATCGGCGCGCTGCGGCGGCTGGAGCAACTCGTCCAGGAAGCCGTGATCACCGTGCCCCGCGCGCTGATCGCAGAGACCATCGACGTCATCGCCGTCCTGTCCGGCCGCGGCTCTGCCCGCCGGCTTGCCGAACTCGCCCGCGTCGAGGGGCTCCACGGGCAGGGCGACTACCGCCTCACCTCAGCAGGAGACCATCCATGATCGTTCGTCTTCGTCGGCGGTTCGCCGGCGCCGCATCTATGCTCGTGCTCGCGGCCATCAGCGCGCCCGCTCACGCCGCCGGGTCCAACATGCCGTGGGAAGCGCCGCTCCAGTCGATCCTCGACTCGATCCAGGGTCCGGTCGCCAAGATCCTGTCGGTGATCGTTATCGTGGTGACGGGTCTGACGCTCGCCTTCGGTGACACGTCGGGCGGGTTCCGCCGCCTGATCCAGATCGTGTTCGGGCTCTCGATCGCCTTCGCCGCCAGCTCCTTCTTCCTGTCGTTCTTCTCCTTCTCGGGCGGGGCGCTCGTCTGATGCTGGAGAGCGACGATCCCGTTGCTGGCTTCTACGCGCCGGTCCGGCGGTCTTTGACCGAGCCGATCCTGATGGCCGGTGCACCGCGCACCGTCGCGATCATCAACGGGACGCTCGCCGCCGCCGTCGGGCTCGGCCTGCGGCTGTGGGTGGTCGGCGCGGCGCTCTGGCTGATCGGACATCTGGTCGCGGTCTGGGCCGCACGCCGCGATCCCGCCTTCGTCGACGTGGTGCGCCGCCACCTGCGCTATCCCGCGCATCTAGGGAGCTGAAGCGCCATGCTGAACCTCGCCGAGTACCGCAAGAAGCCGCAGGCGCTAGCCGATTTCCTGCCCTGGGCGGCGCTGGTCGCGCCGGGCGTGATCGTTAACAAGGACGGCTCGTTCCAGCGGACCGCTCGGTTCCGCGGGCCGGACCTCGACTCCGCCACGCCCGCCGAACTGGTCTCGACCACCGCGCGGCTGAACGGCGCGCTGCGTCGGCTCGGCTCCGGCTGGGCAGTGTTCGTCGAGGCGCAGCGCGTGCCCGCCAATCGCTATCCGCGCAGCCGCTTCCCCGACGCTGCCTCCGCGCTGGTGGAGATGGAACGGCGCTTCCAGTTCGAGGAGGAGGGTGCGCACTTCGAGAGCGCCTATTTCCTCACCTTCGTCTGGCTGCCGCCGGTCGACGCCGCCGACCGCGCCGAGGGCTGGCTGTACGAGAACCGCGCAGCCGCAGGCGCCGATGGCCGCGCGGCGCTGACCGGCTTCGTCGATCGAACCGATCGGGTGCTGGCGCTGCTCGACGGGTTCATGCCCGAAGCGGCGTGGCTCTCCGACGAGGAGACGCTAACCTACCTCCACTCGACCGTCTCGACCCGCCGCCATGCCGTGCGCGTGCCCGAGACGCCGATGCACCTCGACGCCATCCTGGTCGACGAGCCACTCTCCGGCGGTCTGGAGCCCAGGCTGGGGAACGCGCACCTGCGCACCCTGACCGTGCTCGGCTTCCCGTCGCGAACCTGGCCCGGTCTGCTCGACGACCTCAACCGGCTCGCCTTTCCGTACCGGTGGTGCGTGCGCGCAGTCGCGCTCGACAAGACTGACGCCACCAAGGTGCTGTCCCGCATCCGCCGGCAGTGGTTCGCCAAGCGCAAGTCGATCGCCGCCATCGTCAAGGAGGTGATGACCAACGAGGCCTCGGTGCTGATGGACTCCGACGCCGCCAACAAGGCGGCCGATGCCGACATGGCGTTGCAGGAGCTCGGCTCCGACCTGATCGGCGAGGCTTACGTCACCGCGACTGTGACGGTCTGGGACGAGGACGCGCGCGTCGCCGACGAGCGGCTGCGGCTGGTCGAGAAGGCCATCCAGGGCCGCGATTTCACCTGCATCCGCGAGGGCGTCAACGCGGTCGAAGCTTGGCTGGGATCGCTGCCCGGCCAACTCTACGCCAACGTCCGCCAGCCGCCGATCTCGACGCTCAACCTTGCCCACATGATGCCGTTCTCGGCGGTGTGGGCGGGCCCGTCCCGCGACGAGCATCTCGACGCGCCGGCGCTGTTCGTCGCCAAGACGGAAGGCTCGACGCCGTTCCGCTTCTCGCTCCATGTCGGCGATGTCGGCCACACCCTGATCGTCGGCCCGACCGGCGCGGGCAAGAGCGTGCTGCTCGCCGTCATGGCGATGCAGTTCCGCCGCTACGATCGCGCCCAGATCTTCGCCTTCGACTTCGGCGGCTCGATCCGCGCCGCGACGCTCGCCATGGGCGGCGACTGGCACGATCTCGGCGGCTCGCTGTCGGAGGACACGGCCGAGCCGGTGGCGCTCCAGCCGCTCGCGCACATCGATCTGCCCGAGGAACGCGCCTGGGCGGCGGAGTGGGTCGCGGCGATCCTCGGCCGCGAGTCCGTCGCAGTGACGCCAGAGGTCAAGGAGCACCTCTGGTCGGCGCTCGGCTCGCTGGCATCCGCGCCCGTCCACGAACGCACGCTGACCGGCCTCTCGGTCCTGCTCCAGAGCCAGGCGCTCAAGCGCGCGCTCCAGCCATATTGCCTCAACGGCCCTTGGGGCCGGCTGCTCGACGCCGACGCCGAACGGCTTGGCGAAGCGGACGTCCAGGCGATCGAGACCGAAGGCCTGATAGGCACCGGCGCGGCGGCGGCCGTGCTCGCCTACCTGTTCCACCGCATCGAGGATCGGCTCGACGGCCGGCCGACGCTGCTGATCGTCGACGAGGGCTGGCTGGCGCTCGACGACGAGGGCTTCTCGGGCCAGCTGCGCGAATGGTTGAAGACGCTGCGCAAGAAGAACGCGAGCGTGGTGTTCTCTACCCAGAGCCTCGCCGACATCGACAACAGCCCGATCGCGCCGGCGATCATCGAGAGCTGCCCGACGCGGGTGTTCCTCGCCAACGAGCGCGCGCTCGAGCCCCAGATCGCGGCGACTTATCGCCGGTTCGGCCTGTCCGATCGCCAGATCGAGATCCTCAGCCAAGCCACCCCCAAGCGCGACTATTACTGCCAGTCCCGCCGCGGCAACCGGCTGTTCGAGTTGGGGCTGGGCGAGGTCGCGCTCGCCTTCGCCGCCGCCTCATCGAAAACCGACCAGGCGCTCATCGCGGAACTGTTCGCCGCCCACGGCCGCGACGGCTTCGCCCAGGCCTGGCTCCAGGCGCGCGGCGCCGGCTGGGCCGCCGATCTCGCCCGCACTTTACCCGAGGAGCTTACCCCATGACCGTTCGTCGTTTCCGTAACGCTGTTGCTGCTGGTGCGGCGATGGTGTCGCTGGCGCTCGGCGCAGAGCCCGCCCACGCGCAGTGGACGGTGTTCGACCCGTCCAACTTCTCGCAGAACGTGCTGACCGCCGCGCGCACGCTCCAGCAGATCAACAACCAGATCACCTCGCTTCAGAACGAAGCGCAGGGGCTGATCAACCAGGCGCGCAATCTCGCGAACCTACCATACTCCTCATTGCAGGCGCTCGAACAGAACATCGCCCGCACCCAGCAACTGGTCGCCCAGGCGCAGGGCATCGCCTACAACGTTCAGAACATCGACCAGGCGTTCGCGACCCGCTACGCGCCCGCCTCCGCCTCCCAGACCGACCAGCAGCTCGTCGCCGGCGCGCAGGCGCGCTGGCAGCAGTCGGTGCAGGCGCTCCAGGACGCCATGCGCACCCAGGCGACCGTCGTCGGCAACCTAGACGCCAACCGCACCCAGATGTCGGCCCTCGTCACCGCCAGCCAGGGGGCGACAGGGGCGCTCCAGGCGACCCAGGCTGGCAACCAGCTCCTCGCGCTCCAGGCCCAGCAGCTGTCTGACCTGACGGCCGCCGTGGCGGCGCAGGGCAGGGCGCAGGCGCTCGACGCCGCCCAGCGCCAAGCTGCGTCGTCGCAGGCGCAGGAGCAACTGCGTCGCTTCCTGCAGACGCCGACCGGCTACCAGCCGTCGACCGTCACCATGTTCCACAAGTGAGGCCGGCGATGAGACGGTTTCTCTTCCGCTCGGATCGGCTCGCGGCGCTGGACCGGCGTGTTGTGCGGCGTACGGCGATCGCGCTTGGAGCCGGGGCTGCGCTTTGCGGTCTCGCGGCACTCCTGACCGCGAGGGAAGGGGAGGAGTTTCAGCCCTCGCCGGCGGCCATGCAGTCGGTCTCGTCCGATCCGCTGATAGCCGAGATGCGGCGCTGCCAGCTGCTCGGCGAGCCGGGCGCGCACGATCCCGGCTGCCTCGCGGCGTGGGCGGAGAACCGTCGCCGCTTCCTCGGCTTGGATCGCCGGCCGCTCGCGCCCAATCCGGCGACCGCCCCGGCGATCGCGGGGGAGCGCTGAGATGAGCGGGACCGGGGTCATCGACCGCTTCCTGGAGGTTTTCACCCGCTACATCGACAGCGGGTTCGGCCTGCTTCAGGGCGAGGTGAAGTGGCTCGCCGGCGTGCTGATCGCTATCGACCTGGTGCTCGCGGCGCTGTTCTGGGCGATGGCGCCCGACGAGGACGTGATCGCCCGGCTAGTCAAGAAGACGCTGTTCATCGGCGTGTTCGCCTACATCATCAACAATTGGATCAACCTCGCGCGTATCGTGTTCGAGAGCTTCGCGGGGCTCGGCCTCAAGGCCTCCGGCACGGGCCTCTCCGAAGCTGAGTTCCTGCGGCCCGGCCGCGTTGCCCAGGTCGGCCTCGATGCCGGCAAGCCCATCCTGGAATCGATCTCGGGCCTGATGGGATTCGTCTCGTTCTTCGAGAACTTCATCCAGATCGCCGTGCTGCTGTTCGCCTGGGCGATCGTCATCCTCGCCTTCTTCATCCTCGCCATCCAGCTCTTCGTGAGCCTGATCGAGTTCAAGCTGACGACGCTCGCCGGCTTCGTGCTGATCCCGTTCGGCCTGTTCAACAAAACTGCCTTCGCCGCCGAGCGCGTGCTCGGCAACGTCATGAGCTCCGGCATCAAGGTGCTGGTGCTCGCCGTCATCGTCGGCATCGGCTCGACGCTGTTCAGCCAGTTCACGGAAGGGTTCACCGGCCAGCCAACGATCGAAGACGCCATGGGCCTCGTGCTCGCCGCGCTGTCGCTGCTGGGCCTCGGCATCTTCGGACCGGGCGTTGCCAACGGCATCATTTCCGGCGGCCCGCAGCTGGGCGCGGGCGCTGCGGTCGGCACGGGCCTCGCTGCGGGCGGCCTTGTCGCGGCTGGCGCAGGCCTCGCCGCCGGTGGTGTTGGCGCGCTCGGCGCGGCCGGTGGCGCTGCAGCAGGAGCTGCACGCGGTAGCGCCTCGATCGCTGGCGCCGCCGCCACCGCCTACCGCACCGCCTCCGCCGGCCAAACTGGCGCCGGGGCGGTGGCGAGCGGCGTCGGCGGCGTCGCACGGGCGGGCGGCTCGGCCGCCGTGCAGGCGGTCAGCAGCCCGCTGCGGCGAGCGGCCGCGGCGATGGGCGAAAGCTACCGCTCCGGCGCGGGTAGCGCGTCCGGCGCCGCGCCCGCCGCAGCAGCGGCTGACTCCACTGCGTCCTCCGGTGAACCCGGCTGGGCGCGCGCCATGCGCCGGCGCCAGTCCGTCCACCAGGGCGCTTCCACCGCCGCTCACGCCGTCCGCGCGGGCGACGGTGGCGGCTCCGGCTCCTCCGTCTCTGTCAGCGAAGGCGAGTGATGTTCTTCAAGCGACCCCACGTGCGCTACGGGCGCACCCCCGAACCCGAAACGCCCTACCAGCGCGCCGCTCAGGCGTGGGATGACCGCATCGGGTCCGCTCGCGTCCAAGCCAAGAACTGGCGCCTGATGGCGTTCGGCTCCCTGTTCCTCTCCGGCGGCCTTGCCGCCGGACTCGTCTGGCAGTCGGCGACCGGCTCGATCGTGCCCTGGGTCGTGCAGGTCGACCGCCTCGGCCAGGCGCAGGCCGTCGCGCCCGCCGACGCGGCCTACCAGCCGACCGACCCGCAGGTGGCATGGCATCTGGCGCGGTTCGTCGAGGAAGTCCGCTCCGTTCCGGCCGATCCGATCGTCCTGCGGCAGAACTGGCTTCGGGCGTACGACTACACGACGAGCTCAGGCGCCTTGGCGCTGAGTGATTACGCCCGCACCAACGACCCGTTCGCCAAGCTCGGAAGGCAGCAGGTTTCGGTCGAGATCGGCAGCGTCATCCGCGCCTCGCCCGCGAGCTTCCGCGTCGCATGGACCGAGCGCCGGTTCCAGGACGGCGCTCTCGCCGCCACGGAACGCTGGACCGCCATCCTGACGGTCGCGGTCCAGACGCCACGCGACGCCGAGACGCTCAAGAAGAACCCCCTCGGCGTCTACGTCACCGCCCTCAACTGGTCCAAGGAGCTCGGCTGATGCGCTTGCCCTTACTCGGGGGCGTGCTGCTCGCCTCCGCTTCGCTGTCCGCCTGCGCGCACAAATTCACACCGCCGGAAATCACCTACGACGAAGCGCCGAAGGCCGCGGTGCTCGAGCCCGACCTGCCAAAGCCTGTGCAGGTCGTGGCGGTGCCCCAGCCTTTGCCCTTGCCCGGGCAGCTGAAGCCACTGCCTGGAGCTCGCCGCTCCGCGCGGTCCGAGCCGGCCGATCCCCGCGCGCGGGTCGAGGCAGCGAACGGCGCCGCGCGTGTCCAGCCGACCCGTGCGGGCTACCTCAACGCCGTCCAGGTCTATCCCTTCACGGACGGGGCGCTCTACCAGCTCTATGCCGCGCCGGGGCAGATCACCGACATCGCCTTGCAGCCGGGAGAACAGCTCGCGGGAACCGGGCCGGTTGCCGCCGGCGACACGGTGCGCTGGATCATCGGCGATACCGAGAGCGGGTCTGGCGCGTCCAAGCGCGTCCACATCCTGGTCAAGCCGTCGCGCGCCGATCTCCTCACCAACCTCGTCATCAACACGGATCGCCGCACCTATCATGTCGAGATGCGCTCGACCGACCGGACCTACATGGCGTCGGTCTCGTGGTCCTACGCTGCCGACCAACTCATCGCCCTGCGCCAGCAAACCGCCCGGGCGGAGGCGGCGCAGCCTATTGCGAGCGGAATCGATGTCGACGCGCTCAACTTCCGCTACCGGATCGAGGGCGACACCCCGGCTTGGCGTCCGCTGCGCGCTTATGACGACGGCCGGCAGGTGTTCGTCGAGTTCCCCCGCGGGATCGCCCAGGGTGAGATGCCGCCCTTGTGGGTCATCGGCGCCGCCGGCAGCGCCGAGCTGGTCAACTACCGCGTCCGCGGCCGCTACATGATCGTCGACCGGTTATTCGCCGCCGCCGAACTGCGGCTCGGTGGCGACCACCAGAAGAAGGTGCGGATCGTCCGGACCGATGGAAGGCCGGCCTCGTGAGCGGCCTGGACGACGAGCGCGAGCCTGACCGCGAAAAGGAAGGTCAGGGCCCGGCTCCATCCGCAGCATCCGATCGCCAGGACGGTGTGCGGACCGACCGGGAAATCGCGGCCGAACTCAGGCTCCGCCCGGAGCGGCCGCACGTGATGCGCCTGTCCCGACGGGTTCTCGCCACACTCGGTGGCGTGTCGGCGATTGCCGTCGCGGGCGCGCTCAGCTTCGCGCTGTGGCCGCACGCGGTAAAGGCACCAACGCAGGAACTCTACAGCACCGGCACCCGACAGACGCCCGATGGGCTGAACGGCCTTCCCCGCGACTATAGCGGGCTGCCGAAGTCAGTCCCGCAGCTTGGGCCACCGCTGCCGGGAGATCTCGGCAAGCCGATTCTGAACGCGGGTGCGCCAGCCCCGGGCATGCCCACGCCCGCCCAGCAAGACCCGGAGGCGCAGCGCCTCGCGCAGGAACGGCAACGGCTCGTCCAGGAGATCGAGGCCGCCCGCACCAGCCGGCTCTTCGCGAGCGAGGCACGCGCCGCCACGCAAACTGACGCGGCCGGCTCCGTGCAGCCGGGCGGAGCGGTGCCGCTGGTCGACCAAGCGGCGCAGAGTCCCAGTGCCGGCGGTGCGTCCCAGCCAACGGAGAGCGATCGCAAGCTCGCCTTCCTGAATGGTCCAGTGGACCGCCGCGTGACCAGCGCAGATCCCGTTCAAGCTCCTGCGGCCACGAGCGTTCTTCAAGCCGGCGCCGTCATTCCCGCCGCGCTGTTGACGGGGCTGCGCTCCGATCTTCCCGGTCAGATCACGGCGCAGGTGACCGAGGCCGTTTACGACAGTCCGACAGGCAAGATCCTGCTCATTCCCCAAGGTGCGCGGCTGATCGGCCAGTACGACGCCCAGGTGGCATTCGGTCAGAACCGGGCGCTGCTTGTATGGACCAGGATCGTCATGCCGAACGGCCGGTCAGTCGTTCTGGAACGCCAGCCCGGCGCCGACCCTGAGGGGTATGCCGGTCTGCAGGACCGGGTCGACAATCATTGGGGGGCGCTGTTCAAGACGGCGCTTCTCTCGACCATCCTGTCGGTAGGTTCGGAGGCCGGAACGTCGAACGACGAGAACAGTCTCGTCGACGCGATCCGGCGCGGCGCCTCGGACTCGATCAGCCAGACCGGCCGGCAGGTGGTCGGGCGCTCGCTGCAGGTCCAGCCGACGATTACCGTGCGGCCAGGGTTCCCGGTTCGCGTAATTGTGACACGTGACCTTGTGATGGAGCCCTACGCGCGCTGACGGGGGAAGCTATGTCGAAGCTCAAGCTCGGGCCGATTGCGGACGACAAGCCCGTCCGGGTCACCCACGACTTGCCGCCTGCCGTGCATCGCGACCTCGTCGCCTACGCAGAGGTGCTGGCGCGCGAGACCGGCGCCGTCGTGGAGCCGGTCAAGCTTATCGCTCCGATGCTCGAGCGGTTCATGGCGACCGATCGCGCGTTCTCCAAAGCGCGGAGGACATTGCCGGCGGCGCCAGCTACGGCGATGGGCGCGTCGCCCGGCGCTCCGCAGCCCGCAGGCGAGCCGAACTCAGAAAGCGCCTGAATCCCGGATTGTCGTTCGATCGCGACCAGACCAGGCTGAAGGGTATCTCCTCATGGTCCAGAGGCCGGAACGTCACTCCAGGGTAGGCTACGCCGGCTTCGGCCTCCCCGACAAGGCTGAGCCCTTGCGCGAGGCCGACCAGCGCCAGCAGCGTCTCCCGCTGGACAGAGAGCTGGTCCACGTTGGGGTGCTTGCCGAGGTCGGCCAGGCTGCGGATGATGTAGTCCTGGATCTCCGGGCCGGGATCCACGCGGCTGACGATAAATCGCTCATCTTCCAGCTGCTCCCAGAAGATCAGCTTCGCGGCGGCGAGATGATGATGGTCCGGCAGCGCGACCATGACGCGCTCGCGCCAGAGTTCTTCGAGCTCGCAGCCTGGAGAGAGCGGCGCCCCGGCGACGAAGGCGAAATCGAGCGTGAGCGCCCGAACGGCGGCGATGTTCTCTGCAGACGAGCTCTCGACCACCTCGAGCTCCAGCCCCGGATGATCGCGGACGAACGATGCCAATAGATGCCGCGAGAACCCGCAGGCGATCGAGGCGACGACCCCGAGGCGCAGGCGGCCTTCAGCCCCAGTGCTGTTCTGAAGCGCCGTCCGCTTCAGCGCGCCGACGTCCGATAGGATCAATCGTGCGCGCTTCAGCACGCGCAATCCCGCAGTTGTCGCCTGCACACCTCGGCGCGTTCGATGGAATAGCGAGACGCCGAGCGTATCCTCCAGCGAACGGACGCGGCGACTGACCGCTGAAGTGCGGACGCCAAGCATCTGTCCTGCCAGACGGAAACTTCCGTTCTCCGAAACCAGGACGGCATAGGCCAGCGATGTCAGATCGAGCGTGTCGTCGGACACTGAAGCTTTGGGCATCCCGCTCCTGACCTATTGCACCCGTCGATCGCTCAACGCGTTGAGGGCACTTGCGTATGCCGGTGAACGCGCCGTTAGGCACCTTTGCGGCAGGCCGCAGAGGTTTGACGGCGGCTCTAACCCTAAGCTGACCTTGCATGGCCGAGCCAAGCGTATAGCGTCACTTGACGCCGCACGGTAGCGCGCTTAGCTGATCCGGTGCGGATACGGAACGTCATCCATAAGGGGTTGCGGCGGTTCATTGCCGACGAGGACGCCAGCGGGTTGCAACCGGCCGTGGTGGAGAAGGTCCGCCGCATGGTGTCCTTCCTCCAGGATATGGAGCGCGAGGACGAGCTGCGGACTGTCCCGAGCTGGAAGGCCCACCAGCTCACCGGCGACCGCAAGGGCGTCTGGAGCCTGTTGGTGACGAAGAACTGGCGGATGACGTTTCGGATCGACAGGCAAGAGATCGAGATCATCGACCTGGACTATGAGGATTACCACTAGGAGGTGGCCATGAACGCGAGCGCAGGCATCCGCATGAAGCGGCCCGCCCACCCCGGCGGGTTCGTCAAGCACGAGATCATCGACCCGCTCGGCCTTTCGGTGACGCGCGCGGCCGAGGTGCTGGGCGTCACGCGAGCGACTCTCTCCACTCTGCTCAACGAGCGCGCCCACCTTTCGCCCGACATGGCGGTGCGGATCGAGAAGGCGTTCGGCGTGTCGATGGACACGCTGATGCGGATGCAGAACAGCTATGACATCGCCCAGGCTCGCGAGCGGGCGGACCAGATCAACGTGGCGCCTTTCAACGCTGCCACCGAGCCGCCGCGCGCAGCCGCGGTTTGATGCGCCCTGATAAGTCGGCTGTGAAATACTGGTAGTGGGCTGACCGGCTGATTCCGAGGCTAAGCTGGTGCTGGGCAGACCGTCTGCTTGAGGTGATTCTGGTGGATTGCGGACTGGCCGCTTTCGAGCGGTCGGCCCCGATAAGCTGTCGCTCGTTCACGAAGCAGGCCAGGGGATACCGAACTCCCGTAGGGGTAGAATCCAGACTGGCTGGTTTAACGCTGTGCTAGCCTCGACGCGAGCCTCCTGTCGACCGCCCGATCCGCTAGATGCGATGGTTCTTCACGAGGCGCTGCAGCTGGCGGGTTGAAACGCCCACCTTCCGCGCGTCGCGATCAGCGTCGTCGGTCGTGGGCTGACGGGTTCGCTGGTACTCGGCGATCAAGGCGTGCCTGCGCCGTGCCTTCGACTAGTTGTCGGGCGGCAAATCGGCGAGGACGCGGGCCTCGCTCACCTCGGCATACCTATCGGGTGCGATTTGTGCGTTGCGGTTGCACGACGATGACCATGCGGATGTACGCGCAGCGCAACGGCCTGCCGCTCGAGCGGGCCGCAACCAGGGCGCTGCATACTAAGCGGACGGATCAGAGGCCCGGCGATCTGTTCGAGCGGGTGGTGACCCTGGACGGGCCGCTCAACGACGAGCAGCGGCAGAAGCTGCTGGCGATCGCGGACCGCTGCCCGGAAATCTGACGCTGGTCCGCGGCTCGGACGTGACGACGAGGCTGGCAGGCTGACGGATTTGCGTCTGGCCTAGCGGCGTCAGTCGCCGGACTTCACGCGCTCCCATTCGGTCTTCAGGATCTGCTGGGTGTGCGAGACGATGTCCTCCCGACGTTCGGCGGTCAGCCCCTCCCGCTGCGCCTCCTCCAGCATTTCGACCAGCCTCGTGCTTTCGCCTTCCGTCGGATTGATCAGCAGGCGGACCTTGAAGATGTGCGCCGTCAGGGCTCGCGCGCTCCGGAACTGCTCCCTGGCGCGATCATCGGAGATCGGCATCTCGTCGCGAACGATTGAGCCCATGTCCGCATCGGTCAGGAAGCCGGTCACCTCGTCACGCAGCGCGTTGATCCATGCCTGGCGGTTGTTCGAGACGGAGGAAGCGCGAGCCTGGATGACGGCCGCCTCTCGGGTCGCCTCGAGCTGCAGATCGAGCGCTGAGGCGGCAGCCGCTATCTGTTCGGCGACGCTCCTGCTGGAGGCGGCGATCTGATTGCTGGAGACGTCACGCGCGGCTTCGACCGAACGTCGGGAGGCGACGTTCGTGAACCATGCGAGAAGAAGGGTGGCGAAGGCGTAGATCCCGCCGACGATCGCCAGCCACGCGTTCGGACCCATTCCCAGAAAGGTGTCGCTCATCGTTCGCTTTCAGTCGGTGGTCGTGCCGGTTCATCGGGCTTTGCGCCATGGTATGTCGAGCTGAGCAGGTCGTCGATCATTTCGACCCGCTCGCAGCGATCGTGTCGAGCGCGGATGCGAGCGTGTCGCGCAAGCGGCCGAGATCCTCGATCAGACCGTCGTAGATCCGGTCCGCGACGGTCCCCCATCCGCCCACTGCCTCGCGGACGTCGATGCCCAAGCGAGCCAGCGCCGCTTCGATGCGGGCGTCGATTTCTTGGTTCCGATGCCCCTTGATCTGCCGAAGGTCGGACAGGACGAAGAGGCGGAGGAGCGGCTGAGGCGGGTCGGTCGCCTCGCGATGATATCTGGCAGCGACCTCCTCGCCCGAGGTCGCGAGATCGAGCCCACCTGCGTTCGCGACCTGCGCCAGACAGGTCAGACGGTCGAGCAGCTTCAGTCCTCGGAACTGGTCGATGTCGTCGGGCGGCGGCGCGATGGCCCGCACCATGGGGCGCAGGAAGCGCTCCGACAATGCTTCGACGACCAGCTTGTCGAGATTCAGGCAGCGGTCGAGGAACGTGTCTCGGGGCATGTCGACCGGCACATGCCTTGCCACCGGCTCGACCGAAGGGCCCGCCCACCATCCCTCGTAATCTAGCTGCGCGCGATCAAGTCCCACGAGGGCCGCTGCGCTTCTCGCAGGCAGGCCCAGCGTATCGGTCAGGGCCGAAAGCAGTTCTCCGATGTCGCTCAACCGGTGCACGATCTCGCGTGCGCGGGTCGCCACGTTCGGCATGCGGAATGTGGCCCCGTCCTCGAATTCCGGCCGTGGAGCGAGGGCGTGCGCGTGCCAGTGCCGGATCACCCGGTCGGGCGCGCCTTCGTATAGCTTCTTCAGTTCGACCCGTATGACGTCGCGCCCCAGGCGGCCGCAATGGCCGACGCTCCACTGGCCGCCGAACGACACGCCGCCGCTTTCCGGATGGACCTGAAAGTCGGATCGCCCTTCGTAGGCGCCGAGCACCCTGTCGCTGACGTAGACCCAGTCGTGGACGCGCAGCTTGCGGGCGGCCTCCCTCGTGACGGCCCCGGCCCTGCCGGGCCAATCCAGTCCGACCTGGTCCAGATCGTCAACGGTGACCGGCAGGCCGCCGGGACCGGCGACGATTCGGGCGCCCCAGACCTGCGCACCATATGTGCCGTCTCGGTTCTTCCAGACGTCGATCTCCCGGTCGGCGAGCCTTTCGACGCGTCGTCTCTCGCCGGCGAGCGCCTCGTCGATGGCGTCGTCCCGGATCGCGTTTCGGGTTTCGTAATACACCTGCACTAGGTGCATCCCGCGGAGGGTCAGGTAGTCTTGCAGGTGCCTGCGGTTCACCAGGGCCCGGGCCCCGGACACCCTCAGGTCTTGGTAGACGGAGGGCGGCTCCACGATCGCCACGTCGAACTCCGGTGCGGCGGGATCGTCCCAACGAATGCTGCCGTCGGCAAGCGCCCGGGGCATCAGGCCGTAGGTCATCGCGAACCTGGGATCGAGCATGAGCGCGGTCTTGTTGTTGGCGGTCCATCCGAGAACGAGTGGCTCGCTCTCGAACCGGTGGTCCTCGGTATAGGCCGAAACGTGGAAGCGCGGTTCGAGCTCGCCGGCCGCGCCCGGACCCGGACGGCCGGTCGACTCGACCTCGTGGTGGAAGGCGCGCAGATTGCCGTCCAGCCGAGCGAGATCCTCGGGCCTTGCGAGGGCGGTCCACATGATCCGCTGACCGGGCGTTCCCGGGTCGTCGTAGCCGACCAGTTCCGCCGCCGTGATCATCTCGTCGGCCCAGGGGTCGGGCGCGGCGAGGTGACTAAGCATGTCGGGCCACCAGTCCTCATCCATTCCGATGTGATCCCCCAGGTCGATGGCCGAAGCCGGCGGGACGTCGCGGCGTCATCGAGTGCGGAGCCGCTCGACGACCGGCCGGATGGTGTCGGCTGTTCCGGAGTGCGCGAACTCCATTTCCATGCGCAGCCGCACCTTCGACGTGAGCCGGTCCACCGCTAGGGACTTGGCCCGCGGATGCTTCATGACCTCGCCTAGCAGCCAGGCGACCACGTCATCGAATGCGAGCGTGGCCGCCAGCATCTCGTCGATGTGGATCAGGCTGACGCGCAGGAGGTTCACGACCGCGATGGCGAGATCGAAGGTAAGCGGAACGGCGGCGATCGTCCGGAAGTCGAGACCGTGGAGCTGCGTGGGCGCCTTGGTCCAGAAGCGGTTCAGCGCCGTCGCATGCGAGGCCATGTATGCCTTCAGCGCGGGATGGGGTTTGTCGTTCAGATGGGCGTAGTGGTTTCGCAGAAGTCGGAACATGCCGATCGTCCGGAAGTAGGCTGCGGTCGGGCTCTTGCCGGACCAAGCCTCGATCTTCGCGCGCAGCTGTTCCTCTTCAGCGTCGCTCTTCAGAGAGTCCGCGCTGGTCGGCGCCAATGCCGCTCGAAAGGCCTGCATCTCGTCGAGACAGGCCAGGACGTGCTCCACGCTCGCGATAACGCCCATCCTCAAGGCGACCTGCTCGGCCTCCGCCGAGAACTGCGGAAGGTCCCCCATCTTACGATAGATGCGGTTCGAGAACGGGTTCGAAGCGAAAACGGCGGGCGTGAAGTCGGCGGGGCGCTGTGCGGCGGCGCCGGCCAAGGTGCGATCGAACTCCCATTGCCGGAGCGCCGAGAAGCAGATCTGGTCGCCGACCTCGATGAGGCGCTGCAGGAAACGGGCGGTGACCGGGGTCTTTCGCGTCACGACGCGGCGACCTCCGTGCCGGGAAGCGGCGCATCTGGGTCCTCCTCGATCAGCCTGCGGAAGCTGGTCGCGACGTAACGCTGGTAGCGGGGCTTCACGTGCTCGGTTTGCGCGCGGGTGTCCCTCCCGTTGAACCAGATCGCCCGCTTTCCGACGTTCTTCCCGGTCTTGTTCTGCGCCGCCTCGGCGATGAATTCGCCAGACGACATGATCCAGATCGTGTCGAGGCGCTCGGAGTAGAAGACGAACCAGTAGTTCTGCCTAAGCTCGTGGGTAAGCGCGGCGAACAGGGCTCCGTCTCCGAAGGCGACGGTCGCCGATCGCGCCTTGATCTGCACCTCGACGAACTTGCCATCGGGCCGCTTTACGACGGCGTCGATCGCGTCGTCGTCCACCAGCGGCATGTAGACGTCGAGGCCTTCCTTCAGCATCAGGCCCACGACGTAGTACTCGATCCGCTTTCCGAATGCGGCGGTGTGGCGGAACGGCGTGCTCATCGATTGCTGTCCATCGGTAGGCGTTAGCGTGCGGACCGACCTTATCAGTGGCCTTCGACGCGCCATCAACCCCGGCGCTCTCGCGCCAAGGCGCGGCTTGTCGGGCGCTCGGGAATACGCCTCAGTTCAGGTCTTCCGGCAAACGGGGTTGGTCGAGCCGTGGCCCGCCCATAGCCGACATCTCGAGCGTCGAAGTTGGGAAGCGACCGATTGGACGCCGCGTCGGGGGGACGAATGAAGGTAAGGATCAATCTCAGCCTTGCGGACTATGTCCGCATCGGAAACGCGAACACCGAGGGGCTGCTGGCCGGTCATCACGCACTGATGCCGCTCGTCAACGACTACTACGACTTCTTCGCGACGAAGCTGTGGAGCGACGGACAGCCGATACGGGAGGTGCCAATGTTCCTCTCGACCAACGCGTTCATGATCTGGACGAGCGGCGTGCGCATGGCGCTGAGCGGTCACGAGACGGCCGTCTACCCGCTTTTCCGGACGGCCCTCGAGTCCGCATGCTACGCGCTGCTCATCTCGCTAGAGCCCGCGCTTGAGCCCATCTGGTCCGATCGCGACAAGGGAGATGCGGAGCGCAAGGCGTCGAGGAAGGCCTTTGGTGGGGCGGTCGCGGATGCCGTGAAGCATCTCAAAGCCGAGCAGGCGGGTCTGGGCGACTTCATCGGCTCGCTCTACGAGACGAGCATCGACTACGGCGCGCACCCCAACACCCTTGCGATCCGCAACCATGTTCAGGTCGGGCCGGAGACGACCGAGCAGAAGAGGTTCGATCAGGGCAGCATTTACCCTGGGGACTCCTTCCAGGTGTTCCGCGCTCTTACATCGGCGGTGGAATATGGTCGCGGCATTGCGCTGGTGCTCATCCACTGCCTTCCGAGCAAGACGCCTACGGTGGTCGAGCCTCTCCTCGCGCTTCAGCTAGAGTTCGCGCGGATCATGAAGATGGAGACGCCCGACGCCGAGAAGCAGGACTGAGGAAACGCGCTCGTGGACAGCTATCCCATCCGCAATGGGCCTTCCATGACTTGAAAACCCGGTTGTCGGCCACCAAGAACATATCGGGAATGGATGCATGCTAAAGGGGTAGTTCGCGATGGCCACCGTAACCAGCACGTCTCGCCGCTACATCGAGGCCCTCGTCGACGAGCTCGACATCAGCGAGAGCAGATACGAACAGGCCAACGAGAGCTACATGTCGCTCGGGCGCTGGCTGAACAGACCGGCATCTTCGATCGCGGCGTATGCACCCGCAGTCTACGTGCAGGGCTCCTTCGGCCTCGGGACCGTGATCAAGCCGCTCAATCTCACGGAGGAATACGACGTCGACGCGGTCTGCGAGCTGAAGGACCTTGGAAAGTCTCATGTCACCCAGTTGGCGCTCAAGACAATGGTCGGCGCGGAGATCGAGGGATACCGCCGGTCGAAGGCGATGTCGAAACCGCTGCGCGAATGTCGTCGCTGCTGGGCGCTCGACTATGCCGACGGCGCCCAGTTCCACATGGACGTCGTGCCGGCGCTTCCGAACGGCGGTTCGGTCCGCAAGCTGCTGGAGGCCCGCTCGCTCGATGCGCGATGGGCGTCGACTGCTATCGCCATCACCGACAAGGAGCGCTGGGACTACGCTGTCAAGACCGATGACTGGCCTCGGTCGAACCCCAAGGGCTATCTGGAGTGGTTCCGGTCCCGCATGATCGTGGCGCTGAACGAGCGCAAGCGTGCACTCGCGAAGTCCATGAACGCCAGCGTCGAGAAGATCCCCGACTACAAGGTGCGGACGCCCTTGCAGGCGTCGATCATGATCCTGAAGCGCCACCGCGACATCATGTTCCAGGACGACCGGAGCAACTCCGCCCCGATCTCGATCATCATCACCACGCTGGCGGCTCACGCCTATAGCGGCGAGGAGGACGTGGCCGACGCGCTGTTTTCGATCCTGTCGGGGATGGAACGGCACATCCTGCGTGACGGAAGGGGCGCTGCGGTCATCCCGAACCCGAGCGATCCCATGGAGAACTTCGCCGACAAGTGGGCGGAACGGCCCGAGCGGGAGTCTGCCTTCTTCCGTTGGCTGAGGCAGGCTCAGTCCGACTTCTCGCGCGTCGCGCAGCTCAACACGCAGGCGGGTATCGCCGAGGCACTCTCGCCCCATGTCGGTGCCGAGCTTGCGAAGCGTGCCGAAAGCCGATCCGGCGGTTCTCGGTCGATGCTGCGCAGCGCCACGGGCTTCGTCGCGGGCACGTCGTCGCCTTCGTTCGGATCCACGGCCCGCGTTCCCAGCAAGCCTCAGGGCTTTGCATGATCTGGTGGGCGTCCCAGCCCAGCCGTGCCCGAAGCGAACGTCGCGCGATAGCGGATCTCCAAGAAGGGTCGGACTGGCTTAGGGACGTCTCGTGGCGTCTGACGCCGGAGGCGCGGCTCTGCGCCGACTTCGACATGGTCCGGCTCGGCGAGGTCGTCCCGCTGACCCTCACCTATCCGAGCTTCTTTCCGGACATGCCGCCCCAGATAACGCCGCGCGACGGGGCAAGACTGACGGGCCATCAGTGGGGCGCGGGCGGCGAACTCTGCCTGGAGCACAGACCCGACAACTGGGACCCCTCGGTCACCGGCGCCATGATGATCGAGAGCGCGCACCGGCTTCTGACGGGCGAGCGGCCAGCCCCAGGCGAATACGTCAATGTCGCCAGCGCCCATCGGATGACCGTGGGCCAGAACACGCGCGGCTCGTCGAACAGGCTTCTGGTCCCGGCGGATCTTGCCGCGACGATCGCGCAGCTGGCCCTTCACCAGCCTGTCGAGTTAGAGACAGCCGAACACCTGGCGACCGGTCACTGGCTCGCCTTCCCGCGGCGGCTCGGATCTGCCGAATCGCCGATTTGGACCGGAGCCGAAATCTTTCCCGGCCTCACCAAGAGGAAGGGGCTCGCGGTCAGGCTCGTCGCCGCCCTTGCGGGCAAGATCCTTCCTACGTTCGAGTTCTTCGATGCGGTCGTCCGAAGTTCGGAGCGGCAGGATCTCATCGCCAGGCTCGACTCGGCGACCGAGGAGTTCACGATGCTGGTCGAGTGCGACGGAGCGATATCCATGATGTCGCTGGCGCCTGGCACCGGCAAACGTCACGTATTCGACTACACCAGCGTCGCCCTGCCCGAGGACGCGCCGAGACTGCCGGCCGAGTACATCCGGCTCGCAAGGGCGTCGGTCGCGATCGTCGGTTGCGGGTCGGTTGGCTCGAAGGTGGCCGCCTCGCTTGCGAGGGCCGGGGTCGGCCGCTTCGTCCTCGTTGACGGCGATCTCGTCTTCCCTGGCAACGTGGTGCGCAACGATCTCGACTGGCGTGCAGTAGGCTTGAACAAGCCCGATGCCGTCTCCAGGCGCATCAGGAGCATCCTGCCGTCGGCCAAGGTGAGCAGGCGTCGACTGCTGCTCGGTGGCCAGGAGAGTTCGGCGTCGACGGAGTCGGCTCTCGAGGAGATCGGTGGGTGCGACGTCATCGTCGACGCGACCGCCGATCCGCAGGTCTACAACCTGTGCGCCGCGATCGCGCGCGACGAGCGCAGGCCCATCGTATGGGGCGAGGTCTTCGCAGGAGGGATCGGTGCGCTCGTCGGGCGGCTGCGGCCCGACGTGGAGCCGGTTCCGCATAAGGCCCGCCGGCAGATTCTGGACTGGTGCGCGTCGCGCGGGGTCGAGGTGCCGCAGGGGCGCGCGAACCAGTATGGACTGGATCTCGAAGAGGACCTCCCGCCGCTGATCGCCGACGATGCCGAGGTGTCCCTTCTCGCCGACCACATGTCGAGGTTCATCCTCGATACGCTCGCCAGAAGCGAGACCATCTTCCCGCACCCCGCCTACGCAATCGGCTTCCGCAAGGGGTGGATCTTCGAAGCACCGTTCGACACCTGGCCGATCTCGCTGTCGCTCGAGGAGGCGTGGGGGCCGCAGCAGGACGAGGGTCTGGAGGACGAGCTGCGGGCGTTCACGGCCGAGTTCTTCCCCGCGTCCCCGGAAGGGCCTGCCGAGTGAACCTGCTGGTGCCTAGGGACGTGCGCGTCCGTCTTTACGACACCGTGAGGGCCGCGGGTCGGCTGGAGATCGGCGGGGTGCTCATGGCGGAACAGCTTGCGCCCGGCCGG
>Ga0210040_10003170_pt1 | contig 22435 bp, 25 predicted proteins | sample CryGeyCG12114_NA_FD_185462 | JGI IMG/M metagenome (GOLD analysis project Ga0210040, IMG submission 185462) | Groundwater microbial communities from aquifer - Crystal Geyser CG19_WC_8/21/14_NA (SPAdes) (version 2) | ecosystem: Environmental > Aquatic > Deep subsurface > Groundwater | place: USA...
GAGGATGAAGAGTTCCGGCAGGCCGAAACAGCCGGCGGCTATGCCAAGCAGATGTCGGCCGAGTACCAAAAAAAGCAGGCCGAGCTGACGGCCCAGCATGTGGCCAAGCAGGACATCGTGATCACCACCGCCCTGATCCCCGGGCGGCCGGCGCCGCGCCTGATCGACCGGGCCATGGTGGAAGCGATGTCGCCCGGTTCGGTGATCGTCGACCTTGCGGCCGAGCGCGGCGGCAATGTGGAACTCACCGTTCCCGACCAGGTGATCGAACACAACGGCGTCAAGATCATCGGCTACCGCAATTGGGGCTCGCGCATTGCAGCGACCGCCAGCCAGCTTTATGCCCGCAACCTGCTCGCCTTTGTGGAAACCTTGTTTGACAAGAAAACCAAGGCGTTCGGGGTCAACTGGGACGACGAATTGCTGAAGGCGACCGTGCTGACGCGCGAGGGCCGGGTTGTGCACCCGAACTTTGCCAACGCAGCCCCGGTCGCGGCAGCCGCTGCAACGACGACTCCCGCTGCAGCCGCTGCAGCTCCGCTCCTCAACGCCGAAGCCTCGCCAGCCGCAGCACTGGCGTCATCGCCTGCCGCAACATTGGCATCGTCCCCGGCGCTCGCTGCTTCGGCCCCGACCGCTGCCCCTATTGCCTCAACCCCGGCGCCCGAAGCGATCCTCTCACCCGCGCCTGTGTCTTCCGCTCTCTCAGACACAGGCGCACTTGCTGCCCGGCCGCGCAAAACAGCGGCCCGGAGCAAGGCTGCCCCAACAGGAGAGTCGCCGCTCGGCGTTGAGGGTGCCGTCACCAGCCCGGCGATGGCCCAAACCCCGATCCCGCCGCAGCCGGGCGTGGAACCGGTGCAGCCGCAAGACGCAAAGCCGTCGCGCGCGCCGCGTCGTCGCGCGGCTCCTTCGGGGTCCGACGCCGCGCAGGGCGCCGAGGCGGTGATGCCGACAACGCGCCCGGATGCGCCGGCCCAGTTGCCTCCCACCAATAAACCTGCCGGACCTGAGGGAAACGCGTAAATGGAACCCAACACTGTACAGGCGGCCGACGCGCTGGGCGTGGTGGCGAGTGCCGCCACTGGCGGCGTGATCGACCCGTTTATCTTCCGGCTATCCATTTTCGTTCTGGCGATATTCGTTGGCTATTTCGTGGTTTGGTCGGTCACCCCGGCGTTGCATACTCCGCTGATGAGCGTGACCAACGCGATCTCCTCGGTGATCGTGGTCGGGGCGCTGCTCGCCGTCGGTGTAGAGCTTGCTGCGGATGGGAACTGGATCAGCAAGGCCTTCGGGTTTGTTGCCCTGGTTTTTGCCAGCGTGAACATCTTTGGCGGATTCCTGGTCACCCAGCGCATGCTGGCCATGTACAAGAAAAAGGGCTGAGCCGATGATTTCCGCAGATATCGCGGCCCTTCTTTACCTCGTTTCTGGCGTCCTGTTCATTTTGGCGCTACGCGGGCTGTCCAGTCCCCGGACGGCGCAGCGCGGCAACCGCTTCGGCATGATCGGCATGACCATCGCGGTGCTGACCACGCTGGCGCTGGCCGCGCCGCGAGACGTGGTGTCCTGGCTCCTGATCGTTGGTGGCCTCGCGCTCGGTGGCGGCATCGGCGCCGTGCTGGCCCGTCGCGTCAAGATGACCGACATGCCCCAGCTCGTTGCGGCGTTCCACTCGCTGGTTGGCCTCGCCGCAGTGTTTGTGGCCGCGGCCGCGCTCTATGCACCCGAAGCTTTTGGCATCGGCCATGCGGGCGAGATCCACGGGCAGGCCTTGCTTGAAATGAGCCTTGGCGTCGCCATTGGCGCTTTTACCTTTACCGGCTCGGTGATCGCGTTTCTGAAGCTTGACGGTCGCATGTCGGGCAAGCCGATCATTCTGCCGCAGCGTCACCTTCTTCACATCGCGCTTGGCGTGGTGCTGGTCGTGTTTATCGGCCTGTTCATGACGACGGCTGACCCCATGTATTTCTGGCTGATCACCTTGCTGGCCCTGTTGTTGGGCGGGCTGATGATCATTCCGATCGGCGGCGCCGACATGCCGGTCGTGGTGTCGATGCTCAACTCGTATTCGGGTTGGGCGGCGGCAGGCATCGGTTTTACGCTCGGCAACACAGCGCTGATCATCACCGGCGCGCTGGTTGGCTCCTCGGGCGCCATCCTCAGCTACATCATGTGCAAGGCCATGAACCGGAGTTTCATCTCCGTAATCCTTGGCGGCTTCGGTGCTGAAACTGCCGCAGCCGGCAATGGGGTGGAAGACGATCGTCCGGTCAAGCAGGGTGCGGCTGCCGATGCGGCCTTCCTGATGAAGAACGCCGGCAAGGTCATTATTGTCCCCGGCTACGGCATGGCCGTCGCCCAGGCCCAGCATGCCCTGCGTGAAATGGCCGACATCCTCAAGCAAAACGGCGTGCAGGTGAAGTACGCCATCCACCCCGTTGCCGGCCGTATGCCGGGGCACATGAACGTGCTTCTTGCCGAAGCCAATGTGCCTTACGACGAGGTATTCGAGCTTGATGATATCAACTCGGAATTTGCGCAGTCCGACGTCGCCTTTGTTATCGGGGCCAACGACGTCACCAATCCAGCAGCAAAAACCGACAAAACATCGCCGATCTACGGAATGCCGGTGTTGAACGTCGAAGACGCAGGCACGGTGCTGTTTATCAAGCGCGGCATGGCCGCGGGCTATGCCGGCGTGCAAAACGAGCTGTTTTTCCGCGACAACACCATGATGCTGTTCGGCGATGCGAAGAAAGTCACCGAGGATATTGTAAAGAACTTCGCGCACTGAGGTTCGTCTCGGGCTCGAGAGCCCGATCCAAAATTCGCTACAGGGCAGGTTCGCAAGAGCCTGCCCTGTTTGCTTTCGTAGGGGTTGAAGGTTCCACCTCTTTCATCCACGAAGTTGTGATCAACGGTTTCCTGAAAGGGTTTGGCCTGAACACGGCCGGAAAAACACGAGTCGGATCAGCCCTTTCCCTATGTTGCACTCGCTAAAAATATTCTTACGCCCCCAAGGTTCTCATAACTCTGCCTTAACTTATCTGGAACTTGGCCCCGTCCTCCGCATTCATCTGTCAACAAGCGCATGCGGATCGGCAGATGGCTCTCGCTCAAAGTCTTTATACAGTTCAGCAGAACGAAGACTTTTCTCTTCTGGACCCCAATCGCCCCGATGCTTTGGGTGCAGCCCTGAGCGCCGCTCTGCCGGTTGCCGTTCTGATTATCTTCAATGGCCTGGCCTCCGCAGCCGGTTGGACCGCTGCCGTTCCCCAGTACAATGGCGTGTCTTTTGTCCCCCCCACCTGGCTTGCTTCGGCCATCACCATTGCCATTCTTCCGATGTGGGGTCTGGCTCGTTGGATGGTTTGGCAGCGCGGTGAGCAGGGTCGTGCCGCGTCCTGGTGGGTTCTGGCGCTGATTACCTGGAGCCTGGCTCTTCCCTTCCTCACCAGCGGTTTTGATCTGTTGGGGATGACATTCGCCAACGTGATCTCCTTGCTTCTGGCGGTGGGCACCGGCGCCAAGGTCTTCGCTGTATCCAAGCGCGCCTTCCTGTTGGTTCTTCCGTCTGTGTGCTGGATGGGGTTCACGACTTTTCTGGGCTTTGCCGCGATCGCCCAGGGTTGGTCGCCGGGCTTTGCAGCGACCCAGCAGGGTGCTCAGGGCTAACAAACAAACGAGTAGGCATGTGAGGCAGGTACCCCCGGGTGCCTGCCTTGTTCTTTTGAGGCGAGCGGTTAAAAGCGGCAGTTACCCCTCAGCGAGGCAGTAAGTGTCCCAGCTCAAGATCGACGTTTTTACCGATGTGGTCTGTCCGTGGTGTTTGGTGGGCGTCGCTCGCCTCCATGCCGCGCTGTCCAACCTGCCCGCGGGCACGGAAGTCGACGTAGAAAACCACCCCTTTTATCTCGATCCCAATACCCCAGAGGACGGCGTCGTTGTTGCCGACATGCTGCGGCAGCGCTATGGCCGCGAACCCCGGGAGATGTGGGCGCGGGTCGAAGGGGAGGCTCGGAGCGCAGGGATCGATTTGGACTTGTCACAGCAGCCGCGCATGTTTCCCACCGCGAAGGCACATACTTTGACCCGCCTCGCCCGGACGCTCGGCACTCAGCATGCCTTGGCCAATGCCATTGCCGACGCTTATTTCCTCAGCCATCAGGACATTAACCGCGACGAGGTCCTCGCCGAGCTTGCAGCAGCTCACGGCTTCTCCCGCGAAGATGCTCTGGCTGCGATGCGCGATCCGGAGGAACTGGCCGAAACTGAAGCGCTGGCTGTTGCCGCCGCGAAAAGCGGAATTCAGGGCGTGCCATTCTTTATCTTCGGCGGAAAATTCGCCCTGTCTGGCGCGCAACCGCAGGCCGTGTTCACACAGGCCATTCAGCAGGCTCTGGCCGCGTGAAGTTTCTCCTTCGTGCTCTCGCGGCTCTCGTCCTTGTCGTCTTGGTCCTTTATCTCGGCGCTATGGCGTTCTTGTACCTCAAGCAGCGCGATTTCCAGTACGACGCCAGCGGCGAACTAACTGCTCTGAGCGAAACGAAGCTCACCCGAACAGAGGCCGTCGGCATCCCAACCGAAGACGGAGCAATGCTGGGGGCGTGGTATGCCCCGCCCTCGAGCGGCAAGCCGGTGATCCTTTACTACAAGGGAAACACGGCGAGCTTTTCGGCCGAGTACGAGCGGTTTGAAGCTTGGGAGGCGGCTGGCTTCGGCTTTCTGGCCTTCGACTATCGAGGTTTTCCGGGGTCTCCGGGCAGCATCAGCCAGGACGCCATCCTGGCTGATTCCCTCGCGTCATTCGATTGGCTGAACGCCAAAGGCTTTCGCACGGTGATCTGGGGCCGCTCACTTGGCACCGGCCCGGCAACCTACGTGGCGAGCCAGCGTCCGGCGGATGCTTTGCTGCTGGAAACGCCGTTTCTGTCCGCCATCTCGGTTGCGGCAGAACGCCACCCGTATTTCCCGGTGGGCTGGGTTATGGCCGATCAGTTCCCGTCCAATGAATGGATAACCTCCGTCGAGGAGCCGGTATTTGTCGCCCATGGTACGGCTGACAGAACCATCGATGTCAGCAATGGAGAGCGGCTGTACCAGCTCGCTCCGCACAAATACGATTTGTGGATTGAAGACGGCGCTGACCACGGCGACCTTTGGGCGCGCGGGATCTGGACCCGCGCGCAGACGTTCTTTGAAGACGCCGAATACGCTGCTAAAGGTGCAGCTGCGCCAGCACCCTAGTTCGGCTCGAGGGCAACACTCCGGCGTAGGCTAGGAACGAGCCATGCCAGCAGCGTTGGTCGTCCCCACGCTGAGCACCAATGCCAGCAAAACTGCAGTCAATTTCTTCACCAGAACTCCCACTAAGGAAACTGGGTCCATCGGCGCCATCTGTCTGCTTTACTTGCGCTGACTGCGATAAGCATATTTGAGGGTAAGATACACCCCGAAAGCAAAACGCCGCCCCGGAGGACGGCGCTCGTTACTTGAGAACAACTGTGGAATAACTAGGCGCGTTCAGCACGCGGCGCTGGTGCACCCGTACGACCAGCGCCCGGGGTGCCGGGACGGGCCGCGGGAGCCGGAGCGAGCAAGCCGCTTTCGCGCTGTGCGAGCTTGCGGGCCAGTTTGCGGGCGCGGCGGACGGCTTCGGCCTTTACGCGCACCTTCTTTTCGCTGGGCTTTTCGTAATAGTTGCGCAGCTTCATTTCGCGGAAGACGCCTTCGCGCTGCAACTTCTTCTTGAGCGCCCGCAGCGCCTGATCGACATTGTTATCGCGAACTACGACTTGCAAGCGAAACTGCCCTTCTCAACCGCGTTTCTGTTGATGTTGCGCTGTACCAAAGTACAACGTGACCGGATAAGCCGTTTGATTTTGGTGGCGGTACCTAGCAGACGAGCGTTCCTTTGTCCACTGCCTACAAGCGCTTTTCTTGCGCCCTAAATGGGGCGCAGGATTCGGTTCACATGGCCCATCTTGCGCCCGGGACGCGCTTCGGTTTTACCATACAAGTGCGGGCGCGTTCCGCGAGTTATGAGGTCTCTTTCCCCAATCATCGCCTCGCCGAGGACGTTCTCCATCACCACGTCCGCAAAGCGGCTGGTGTCACCTAGCGGCCAGCCGGCTACAGCCCGGATGTGCTGCTCAAACTGATCGGTTGCGCAGACCGCCTCGGTCCAGTGGCCCGAGTTGTGGACGCGAGGGGCGATTTCGTTGACCAGGAGGTCACGGTCCTCGATAATAAAAAACTCGACGCCGATCACGCCGATATAGTCGAGGGAAGTAAGTATGTGGGCAGTGATCTCGTATGCGCGCTCCGCGAGTGCGTCGGAAATCTGGGCCGGAACCGTGCTTGATCGCAAAATTCCGCCAACATGCCGGTTCTCGGCGGGCTCATAGGCGCGTACGGACCCGTCTGCGCCTCGTGCTGCGACCACCGATATCTCGCGAGTAAAGGGCACATACCTTTCAAGTACAAGCGGTTTTGGAGAAAGAACATCGAAGGCTGCAGCGGCTTCATCAGCCGAGCGGATCACAACCTGTCCTTTTCCGTCATAGCCGAGCCGCGTGGTTTTCAAAACGGCGGGCGTGCCGATGCTGTTGATCGCCTCCAGTAGATCTGCTGGCGAAGTGACGGCAAGGTAATCGGCAACGGGCACTCCGATGCCCGACAAAAAAGTCTTCTCTTCCAGTCGATCCTGAGCGATCGCGAGCGCTCGTGCGCCCGGCCGAAGCTGTTTTCGTTGCGCGAGAAACTGCGCGGTTGTTGCCGGCACGTTCTCAAACTCATAGGTAACGACGTCAACCGCGTCGGCAAAACAGGTCAGCGCCGCCTGATCTGTGTAGGATGCAATAGTTTTGTGCGGAGTAACTGCAAAGGCGGGGCAGTCACTGTCCGGGCAAAGTATATGGACCTTCATGCCGAGCCGGTAAGCGGCCAGCGCCAGCATTCGTCCCAACTGGCCGCCGCCCAAAATCCCGATCGTATTGCCCGGCGACAGCTGAAAAAAATCAGTCATCGATCTGGTCATCAACGGGAAACATCTGCACCGATCCTGTCTGTTCGCGCCGGAACATGTCCAGCCGGTCAGCAAGGTCTCGGTCGGTTAGTGCCAGCACGGCGGCAGCAAGGAGCGCGGCGTTGGTTGCGCCTGCTTCTCCAATAGCCAAGGTGCCGACGGGAATGCCGGCAGGCATCTGGACGATAGACAAGAGGCTGTCCTGTCCTGACAGGGCCTTGCTCCGTACCGGCACACCGAAAACCGGCAGTGGAGAGATGGCAGCGATCATACCGGGAAGGTGAGCAGCGCCCCCGGCACCGGCGATCACGATGCGAAAGCCGTCTTCTTTTGCCCGGCGAGCAAAGTCAAACAGTCGCTCGGGGGTTCGATGTGCAGAAACAATCCGGGCCTCGTACTCGATTTTGAGCACATCCAAGGTTTCGGCGGCGTGGCGCATGGTGGGCCAGTCGGACTGGCTACCCATCACGATCGCGACGAGGGGTGTTGTGAACATCTGGCCTCCTCCGCTCAGGCGATGATGTCGGGCAGCAAGATATTCTCGATCTGGACGATGCGGTCCTTCAGCGCCAACTTACGCTTTTTGAGCCGCTGGATCAGCATGCGGTCACTGACTTCGGAATGGATCAACATCTTGATCGCTGCATCGAGATCCGCGTGCTCTTGGCGCTTGGTTGCCAGTTCCAGCCCGAGCGCTGCTTCCTGCTCTTTGGTCATTTGCAGCATGGGTGAACCGCGCTTTGTGGGATGCGGAACAATTGCTTAGCCGAATGATCGCGCTTTTGCGAGTGTGATTTGCGGTGTCATCAAACCTTCGCAATCGACAAGCCCCGTTTTTTTTGGGACGATCAGGTGTTCAAACTGCTGAAGGAGTTGTCATGACCACCGAAGGCCACATCGCTGCACTCGAGAGGCGGCACCAAGAACTCGAGCGCAGGATCGATACGGAAACGCAGCATCTCAGTAAAGATGACATGCTGATTGGGGCGCTCAAGCGTAAGAAACTCGAGATTAAGGACGAGTTGTCCCGCTTCAATCAAGGTCAGTCCCAGTAGGTTCGTAAGGTTTAGCCTATGTGGCCACGGCGAAAGTCGTGGCCTTTTTGTTTCGTCAGGCTGCCGGTTTTCACTTGTACCCTTAAAGGGCAGCCAAGCGCTCGAAGCTTAGCTCGCGTCGGTGTTGCGCAGCGACTTCAGCTTGGCAAACACTGAGTCCGCGTCCAGCTCATCACGATTGCCGCGCTGCTCATCACGCGCTTCCGCGTCGGCGGCGGCACGGTTGGCGCGCGCCATGGCTTCCTCGGCCGTCAGCAGGCTTGTGCCTTCCTCGACCTGTTCGTCGCCCGGCCCGCCACGGGCGGCACGCTTGACTTCCATATCGAGATCAATCTGCGAGCACAGACCGAGCGTCACCGGGTCAGCCATCTGCAGATTGGCCGCGTTCCAGTGTGAACCCTCGCGGACCGAATCGATGGTCGACTTAGTGGTGCCCACCAGACGCATTATCTGAGCGTCCTTAAGCTCGGGATGATTGCGGAGCAGCCACTTGATTGCGTTTGGACGCTCGTTGCGGCGAGAGATTGGTGTGTAGCGCGGACCTTTCCGCTTGGCTGCCGCGACGCGCACTTTTGGATCGGAAACTTTCAGCCGGTAGTTGGGATCGGCTTCGGCGTGCGCGATCTCTTCGCGCGTGAGCTGACCGTTCTGTATGGGGTTTACCCCCATGATGCCGCCCGCCACATCGCCGTCTGCAATTCCCTGCACCTCAAGCGGGTGCAAAGTGCAAAAAGCTGCGATCTGGTCGAAGGATAGGGATGTATTGTCCACCAGCCAGACAGCAGTTGCTTTTGGCATCAACAAGGGGGTGGCCATCGTAAAACCTCTCTCAAGGGGCGGCCCGGGATCTTCCGGACTGCTCCGCCTCAAAGCTCGATGCTGAGGGGAATAAAGAGGAATATAAGGCGTAAGCCCGCCTCATGCAACGGGTTTCGGATCAGAGGCTCGCGCCGAAAGCCGTTACCAACACGAACTTCCCCAAGCTGGAGCGGTTTTCCAGCCCTTTGTGTGCATCGGCTGCATGCCGAAGCGGGAATGTTGTGGTTCTGGGACGAACGAGTGTGCCATTGGTGAGAGCGGGCCATGTACTCGCGAACAAATGGCGTGCAATGGCGGCCTTTGCTTCGGGAGGCTGCGGACGCAGGGTTGAGCCGGACATTGTCAGCTGCTTGGCGAGGAACGAGCCCATGTTCACTTGCGCCTTAGCCCCGGCAAGGCTGGCAAGCACGACGATATGGCCGCCGCGCGCCGCGGCTGCGATGTTCCTGTCCACGGTCTCGCCAGCCATCATGTCGATGATCCTGTCGGCGCCATGCCCGTCGGTCAGCTCCTTGACCCGGCCGACGAAGTCTTCCTCCCGGTGGTTGATGGTCGCAACCGCGCCGAGCGAACTGGCATAGGCAGCCTTTTCCGGTGAGGACACCACCGCGATCGGGCGGGCGTCGCGAAGTTTTGCGGCCTGAATGGCTGCCCCGCCAATTCCTCCGGCTCCGCCATGGATCAGCACGACCATTCCGGCGGTGAGGCCGGCCCGCATAACCAGCGTTTGCTCGACGGTGAAAAAGGTTTCGGGCAGGGCCGCGCCTTCCGCGAAGCTCCAACTCGAGGGGAGGGGCAGAACCTGCCCTGCCGGCACCGCGACGAATTCGGCATAGCCGCTGCCATTGGTGAGCGCCACCACGCGATCGCCGGGCTTGTAGGTGTCCACCTCTTGGCCAACTGCAACGATCTCGCCGCTGACCTCAAGCCCGGGAACGGGCGAGTGGCCCGGGGGAGGATCATAGACGCCGCGGCGCTGGGCCAGGTCCGGCGCATTGACGCCCGCGGCGGCAACACGGATCAACACCTCGTCTTCGCGGTGCTTTGGTACTGGAAGGGTTGTGGGTTGCAGCACATCGGGACCGCCAGGCACTGCAATGACGATTGCAATCATGTCTTCCGGGATGCCTTGGTTCATTGCGTCGCCCTTCAGCGTTGCGCGCCGTGTTCGGCGCAGTAATGTACGGTCCAGAAGGAGTTTGTCATGGAAAACGACGAGATCAAAAGGCCGAAGACACACGAAGTCGGCATGGTGCTCGACACCCTTTCCGCCGATGAACTGGCGGCACGCATCCACCTGCTCGAAGCGGAAATCGGGCGTTTGCGATCCGCCATCGAAGACAGACACAAAACGCGAAAAGCGGCGGAGAGCGTTTTCCGGTTCTAAATCTGCGAGCGCGGTTTCGGTGGCGCCTCCTTTGCACGTCCGCTCCGTTGCGGCCCGCCCTGTGAAAGCTGGTAACGTTAAGAAATTTGCTCCTGTTAACCCCGGGTTAAGCGGATCGGGGTAATGTGTTGTTATCCGAACCTGGTTTGGATTTGAGCGGTTCGCCTCTCTTTGTTTGACGCCTCCCTGTTAACTTGAGAGCCGTTTCGACGGCTCTTTTTTCTTTTCAGGATAGCGCGACTCGTTTCCCTTCAATGGCGATCTTAACCGCGACACCGGCATGTGAGGTGACGGGTGGGGAAAATCAGCCTAGACTTGTAGCCTCGATATTCGTGGCGGAGCCCATGACCGAGCGGGACAAACCAGAACAAGCAGTTGCGATCGGACCGCGTTTGCTCGCGGCCAGCGGCTTTGATGCGCTTTACCGAGAAGGCATGACGCTGATCGAGGACGTTGCCCAATACCTCGATGGCCCAGGGCGAGGGGAAAGCGGAGGCCTTAGTCGAGAAGCCTCATTGCTCTACACCACCGAGTCGATGCGCCTCACCACACGGCTCATGCAATTGGCCTCCTGGCTGCTGCTGCAGCGGGCGGTGAACGAGGGTGAGTTGACCGCCGAGAACGCCCGGGTGGAAAAGGCCAAAGTCAGGTTCTCATCCACACCGGACCAGCGCGGCGGCCCTGGCTATAGCGAGCTGCCGGGCGCTTTGAAGCGTTTTATCGAAAAAGGCGATCGGCTGTTTGATCGCGTGCTGCAGCTCGACCGCATGGAGCGGGGCGTGATGCCCGAATTTGACCCCAACCCCGTCCGTAACGACATTGCCGACCAGTTTGCTCGCCTCAAGGCGGCCTTCGGCCGGCGGAGCTGAGCGGTCGGCACGGCAGCGTCACGCGTCGGTGTGTGAACAGGCCAGAGGGTAAGGGCACCCGGCGCGTCCAACTCTGGGTGCGCGTCCAACTCTCGGCCAAGAAAAAGCCCGGCACGAGGGCCGGGCTCCATTTAAATCGCTGCTGCTTATTAAGAGCCGAGAAGACCCTTGAAGCGCTCCTTGAAGCGCGAAACGCGGCCGCCACGATCCATCAACTGGCCCGTGCCACCGGTCCAGGCCGGATGGGTGTTGGGATCGATATCGAGTTGCAAGGTGTCGCCTTCCTTGCCGTAGGTCGAGCGGGTCTCGTACTTAGTGCCGTCGGTCATCACCACCGTAATGGTGTGGTAATCGGGATGGCCTTCTTTTTTCATCGCAGTCGCCTCAAAGCAAACGGGCGCACTCGGGCGCCCGAAGAAGGTGAATTCAGGGTTGCGGTTCTCATATAGAAGAGTTCGGCAAGCCGCAAGAGCAGGCAACAGAGCCGCGTCGCGACGCCGAACTGGGTTGCGGGTGCGGGCTGCGGGTCCTATGTAACTCAAGCCTCGCGCCGTTTCTTTGGACAATCCCCTATCATGGACGAGCTTCCCGGTCCCGACCGGTCCCCCAACGACGCTCGTGCAACGCAGCGCAGGCCCCGGAAAAACCTTCAGCCTTTACGGCGCCTGCTGCCGTTCATGCTGCGCTATCCCGTCAGTCTAGCGCTCACCGGGTTCTTTCTGCTGATCGCCGCGCTCACGTCGCTGGCTATTCCGGCAGTGGCGGGCGGCTTGATCGACGAGGGCTTTGTCACCCAGAACCTCGACAAGGTCGCGCTTTACGGCTGGATCGTGCTGGCCATTGCCGCCGTGATGGCGGTGGCGAGCGGCGCGCGCTTCTACCTGATCTCGGTGGTTGGCGAGCGGGTGCTGACCGATATCCGCCGGGCGGTGTTTGACCATCTGCTGACCCTCGACGCGACATTCTTCGACACGCATCGGGTAGGGGAACTGACATCGCGCCTCAACGGCGACGTTGCGGTGGTGCGCGGCGCCGTGGGGTCGGGGGCATCGCTTGCCCTGCGTTCAATGGTGCTGATCGTCGGCGCCGTGGTGATGATGTTTTTGACCAGCCCGCCGCTCGCTATTGCAGTGGTGGTGATCGGGCCGATGACGATTATTCCGATCATCTGGTTTGCCCGCCGTTTGCGCGGCATGTCCAAGCGCACGCAGGACGCGCTCGCCGACCTCACCGCCATGGCATCCGAAGCGCTTGGCGCGCCGCGCACCATCAAGGCATTCAACCAGGAAGCCGAGCAGTCGCGGCGGTTCGCCGGCTGGTCGGAAGAAAGCTTCGGCGCGGAAGTGCGCCGCTTGCGTTCGCGCGCCGGTCTTGTGGCGCTGGTCATGTTTCTCGGCACCGCCGCCCTTGTGGTCATGGTCTGGTGGGGCGCCAAGTCGGTGTTCGACGGCACCGTCACCGTCGGTGAACTCACGCAGTTCATGATCTATGCGCTGATGGCGTCGTCCTCACTGACCAGCGTCGCCGAAATCTGGGGTACGCTGGAAACGCTGGCGGGCGCAACGGAACGGCTGGTGGAAATTCTCGACACCGAGTCGGCGCTGCCGCTTCCGGCGCAGCCGAAGATTTTGCCGCAGCCGCCGCTGGGCACGCTGGCGTTCGAGGGGGTGGCGTTCGCTTACGCGACCCGCCATGACGAACGCGTGCTCGAAGACGTCAGCTTTGCGGTGCGTCGTGGTGAAACCGTGGCCCTGGTTGGACCATCAGGGGCGGGCAAGTCCACGGTTTTTGCGCTGCTGGAGCGGTTCTACGAAGTATCGGCCGGTCGTGTCCTGGTGGACGGCGTCGATGTGCGCGATGTCTTGCCGGGCGAGCTCAGGTCGCGCTTTGCTTATGTAGAGCAGGAGCCGGTGCTGTTTTCGGGCTCGATTGCCGAAAATATTCGCTTCGGTAAGCCGGATGCAACCGACGCCGAAGTCCGGGCGGCGGCCGAAGCGGCGCGCGTTGACGAATATGTCCGGGACTTGCGGGACGGCTACGATTCCCTGGTGGGCGAGCGTGGCATCATGCTCTCGGGCGGGCAAAAGCAGCGGCTGGCGATTGCGCGGGCCCTGCTGAAAGACGCACCGATCCTTCTGCTCGATGAGGCGACAAGCGCGCTCGATGCGCAAAGCGAACAACTGGTGCAGCAGGCGCTGGAGCGGCTGATGGAAGGGCGCACGACCTTGGTGATTGCCCACCGGCTCGCAACGATTCGCGATGCTGACCGCATCCTGGTGATGGAAAAGGGCCGCATCATCGATTCCGGCACCCACGACCAGCTGGTGCGCAAAGGTGGGCGATATGCGGAGCTCGCGCGGCTGCAGTTTCGCAGCGACCAATCGGTGGAAAGCGCGGCGGAGTAGGGGAGGTCGCTTGATCTCGGCCGGCCCTCGCTTGCGCTCGGGCGTTCGTTGCTCAAATCGCTCCACCGGAGCGATTTGCCCCTTCGGGTCGCGCCTCACCCCTCCGTCAGTTTGAACTCGATGCGGCGGTTGCGGCGAAAGGCTTCTTCCGTGTCGGCGGGATCAAGGGGGGTGAACTCTCCAAAGCCAGCCGCGACCATCCGGCTCGGCGGCACCCCTTTTGAAACCAAGTATTTGGCGACCGAGATCGCCCGCGCCGCCGACAACTCCCAGTTGGAGGGGAATTGAACGCTGCGAATGGGGCGTCGATCAGTGTGGCCGTCGATGCGCAACACCCAGTTGATTTCGGGCGGAATCTCGGCCTGCAGCTGGAGAATGGCAGCCGCCAGAGTATCGAGATCGCCAAAGCCTTCAGGGGATACGCCGGCCTGACCGCCGGCGAACAGCACTTCGGACTGGAACACGAAGCGGTCGCCGACCACCCGCACATCCGCTCGCCCTTCCAGAATTTGGCGGAGGCGGCCAAAAAAGTCCGAGCGGTAGCGCGACAGGTCCTGAACGCGCTGCGCTAGCGCCAGGTTGAGCCGCCTTCCAAGGTCGGCGATCTGCGTCTTGGACTGGGAATCGCGTGTTTCGGAGGCATTCAGCGCTGATTCCAGGGCTCCAATTTGCGAGCGCAATGCCGCAAGCTGCTGGTTAAGGAGGGCGACCTGCGCATTGGCCTCGCGGGAAAGCTCGCGCTCATTGCCGAGCTCGGTGGTGAGGCCGGCAATGGTTTGCGCCGAGCCGTCGTCGACCTGATCGAGACCGGCAAGTTGGGAAACAAGGTTGTCGCGCTCGCCTTGCGCCGTGGCCAGGGTGGCGGTGAGGCTGGCGATGGTGGATTCAAGGTCTGCGCCGTTCGCGCGCTCGAGCTGCAACAGATCGGTGAGTTCCGCGATCTGCGAATTGAGCCGGGACAAGGCGGTATCTTTGCCCAAGATCTCGTTGTTGAGAAACGTCTGCGTCAGCATGAACAGCGACAGCAAAAAGATGATGACCAGCAGAAGGCTGGACAAGGCATCCACGAAACCAGGCCAATAATTGGTCACCTGGTTGCGGCGGGCTCGGGCGAGGGCCATGGCGAAAAACTCCGTTGCCTTTCGGCGACCAGCCTACGCGAACAACGTCGCGATCAGCGGCGTCGCTCGACGTCGTTGTTGTTGGTACCCTCGCGCAGCATCGCTTCCATCAAATTGCGCAACTGCCGGTTGGTTTCGCCCTGCTCGACAATGTGCTGCCGCAGATCGTCCTGCTCCACCCTGATGTGCTTAACCAACCCGTCAATGCCCCGCGCCAACTCGGCCATGGCGCGAATCGCATTCTGCGACGAGTTGGAACTCTGCATGGAGGTATCGAGCCGATCGAGCATCGCCTGCACCTCCGTGCCGCCAACGCCCAAGCCCGCCGCCTGCATGGCTGTGACGGGGTGGTCGAGCTCGGTCATCGAGGTCATCCAGTCTTCGAGGTCGGTGTAGAAGGCGTTCTGCGCCTGCGATGTCTGCAGGTCGAGGAAACCCAGGATCAACGAGCCCGAAAGGCCGAACAGGGACGAGGAAAACGCCGTGCCCATGCCCGCGAGGGGTGCGGTCAGGCCCTCCTTAAGGTTTGAGAACATGCTGGCAGAGTCGCCCTGCGTCACATCCAGTGCATTGATGACGTTCGCCACCGATGTAACGGTTTGCAACAAACCAAAAAACGTGCCGAGCAGCCCAAGAAAAACCAGCAGGCCGGTCAGGTAACGGGACGTGTCCTTGGCTTCGTCGAGGCGGTTGCCGACCGAATCAAGGATCGAGCGCATGGAGGACGGCGTGATCACGGCCTCCCCGATGCGCTCGCGCAAGATGCCGGCGACAGGCGCCAGCAGCACCGGCGGACGGCTATCGGGCAGGCCGCCGTCCTGGAGCGAATTGACCCACTGGACTTCTGGAAACAGCCGGATGACCTGACGGAACGACAGAAAGATGCCGATCACCAGCGTAAAGGCGATCAAGCCGTTGATAAACGGATTGGCCCAGAAAAACGCCACGATAGTTGTGAGCAAAATGGCCCCGACCAAGCCGCAAAGGACCAGGAACACGACAATCTTGATCAGATAAACCGTAGGGCTGGCGAGATGGTAGGGATCGTAGCCGTTCGACATTGGCCCTGGCGCGAAAAGGAAGAGTCTCCCCACACTAGAGCATGAACCGATTCAGCGGAACACGCATTCGCGCGCGAAAAACGGCCGCGGTCTCAATGCTGGGTGATGGGGGCTTAGGCCGAGTGAGGCCGCTTCAGCGCACGTTTTGAAGGGTCTTGAGCAGCTGCGCCTGTACGGTTTCATTGCCGGCGACCACCTGCCCGCTGGCAACGGCGCTGGGGCGTCCGGCAAAATCGGAAACAAAGCCGCCCGCTTCCCGGATCATCAGGTCGCCGGCGGCGATGTCCCAGGCCTGCAGCCGCCCCTCCCACATCGCGTCAAAGCGCCCCGCGGCGACCCACGCCATGTCGATGCAGGCCGAGCCGGTGCGCCTGATCCCAGCGACGGCGGGGGACACCGCGTTGAGCTGGCGAAGGGTAAGCGCGTCGTTGTCGGTGCCGGTGACCTTGATGCCGGTCACGACCACGCTATCGGCAAGGTGGCGGCGGCCAGCCACACGGAGCCGGCGCCGGTCGTTCAGCCAGGCTCCGCCGCCTTTTTCCGCGGTGTACAGCTCATCCATGGCCGGGTTGTAGATCACCGATGCGACGATTTCGCCCGCGCGCTCCAGGGCGATGGCGACGGCAAACATCGGGATGGAATGAAGGAAGTTGGTGGTGCCATCGAGCGGATCAACGATCCAGCGATGCTGCCCATCGGTGCCCGCGACCTCGCCGCGCTCCTCCATCAGCAGCGCAAAGGTTGGGCGGGCTTTTTGCAGCTCCTCAAACACGATCTGCTCGGCGCGCCGGTCGGCGTTGGACACGAAGTCCGCCGGGCCTTTGCGCGACACCTGCAGGTTTTCAACTTCGTTGAAGTCGCGGGTCAGCGACTTGCCGGCTTTGGCTGCGGCTTGCACCATGACATTAAGGAGAGCTGAGCGGGCCACAAGACATCCTTCCGCGATGGGGCGGCGGCAGGCGCCGAAGAGGGGCTTATTGCCCCAGAACCGATGCCGGTTCAAGCCGCTATTGCGCCGCTGGACTGACACCAGCCTGCGGGGCTTGAGCCGGGGCAGGGGCTGCCGGCTCGGTGCTGGCGACGGCCTGCGGCGGCTCGGAGGGCCAGAAGCGCGCCCGTTCCTCCGCTCTTGCAAGATTGTCCGGTGGGATCGAGACCAGCAGCCGGTCCAGCGTCGCATCGCTGAGGCCCTGCCGGCGCGACAGGGCGCGCCACATGGCAGCGCTTTCAAGGTCGAGGTCGACGCCTTCACCGACGGCGAGCAGCTTGGCATAGCGGTTCTGGGCAACGGCATTGCCCGACTCCGCCGCGCGCTCATACCAGCCGACCGCGGCTTGGAGATCGCGCTCAACGCCCTGACCGAGGTACAAGATCGTTGCGTAGTCAATCATCGCCCCGACAAGGCCCTGTTCCGCTGCGAGACGGATTTGCTCGGCGCCGCGTTTCGGATCAGGCACGATCCCCGCGCCATCAAGCAGCATGACGCCATAATCGTACTGCGCTTCCGCGAGGCCAGCGTCCGCAGCCTCCTTCAGCAAGGCCGCCGCCTGCGTCAGATTGGGCTGGGCATACACCCCTTCAACATGCAACAGCGCAAGATTGTATTTGGCGGGGACGTAGCCTGCATCAGCTGCCTGCTGGAACAGTTCGGCGGCCTTCTCACGGCTCTTGGGAACGCCCCTTCCGTCCTGATACAAAAGCGCAAGAGCAAAAGTCGCCAGCCGATCGCCGTTCTTGCTCGCCAGCGAATACCAGCTCGATGCCCTTGCAAGGTTTTCAGCAACACCGAGGCCGCGGGCATAAACCTCCGCAATCAGCGTTTGCGCTGCTGCATCGCCTTTTTCCGCGCGCGGCAAGGCAAGTTCGAGCGCGCTGAGGAAGTAACCACGCTGAAACGCGCCATAAGCGTCGTCAACCGGCATGCGCGGACCGGCAGGCGCCGCAGCACCCTGCGCACCCGTCTCGACAGGTGCGCCGCCGGGAATGGCCTCGGGCGCGGCCGCTGCGGCGGGCGCTGCTTGCTGCGCGGGCGGAGAGGTGGGTGCGGCGTCCTGCGCGTGAGCGGAAAGACTGCCGGCGAGCAGGGCGAGAAGAGCGAAGGGCGTGCGCATCCTCATCATGGCAAGGCCTCTAAGCGACGGGCAAAGGCGGTGGCCGCTTGTGCTGAACCTTCGGCGGCACCCCACACGCTGTCAGATACAGCCAAGAACTCGCAACCGGCCGGGTCGACGGTCGCAGGATCTGCTTGTGGATCGGAGAGCACGGCAGGCACCTCCATCACTTCGGCCCACCATTGGGCATTCTCACCATCTGTGGGATCCAACTCGCCGTTCAAGGGCCCGAACAGGAGATAGTCAACATCAAGCTCACCCCGGCTCATGGCTTCGTGCCGCGAATGCGTGGCATCCGCGCCGACAATCAGGCCCGGCTTTAGGGCATCGACCGCATCGCGAACGGCGTCCAGCGATCCCGACACATGAACGCCATCGGCGTTGAGCGCCCGGACCCAGCCCGGCTCACCCTCGATCAAAACCGCGCACCCTACCGCCTGAGCAATGGGCACCACGGTTTTCACCCAGGCCTTATAGCCGTTCTCGGACTGCCCACCGCGCTGCAGCAAAAGCGCAGCGGGTTCGGCTCCGGCAAGCACGGGCGCAAGCTGGGCCGGATCGAGCTCGGGGGGAACAATCAAGAAAAGCTGGGCGGGCATGGAAGCCTTGCAAAATGGTCTGCGGACGGTCTGGCCGGCCATTTTGTCAAGAAAAGGGACGCCGGACAAACCGGCGTCCGCTGAGCACGGAAGGTGCTGCGTTTCAGGCGGCTTTTGCGAGCTCGAGCTCGTCGCGCCATTCGCCTTTGGCCGCGAGGGCGTTCATCTCTACGCGATGATTAAACGCAGCCTGAGCGGCCGGAACATTTTCCGGACGGCCGGACCAGATCATCAAGGCGGCATTCTGGAGCGCGCGACCATAGGAGAAGGTCAGCGGCCAGGGCAGGGGACCAAGCTTATTCATGGCATTGAGGTGAGCCGTGGCTTCCTCATCGCTCTGCCCGCCGGACAGGAACGCAATGCCGGGCACGGTGGCCGGCACGAACGCGCGAAGCGTTCCGATGGTGCGGAGCGCAACTTCCTCGATATCAGCCTTGCGGGGCGACCAAATGCCGGGCAGCACCATGTTGGGCTTAAGAAGGATGCCCGAGAGATCAACCCCGGCGAGGCGCAACTCGCTGAACACCATTTCCAGAGTTTCGCCCGTCACGTCCTCGCACCGGGCGATCGAATGGTCTCCAGGCTCGCCATCGCCAACAACTTCCGGCTCAACCACGGGCACAATCCCCGCTTCCTGGCAAAGGCGGGCATAGCGGGCCAGCACGTGTGCATTGGCGCGGATGCCGTTGCGGGTCGGGGCCAGTTCGGAAATGGTGATCACGGAACGCCATTTGGCAAAGCCTGCGCCGAGCGCCGCATAGCGGGTAAGGCGCTGGCGCAAGCCATCAAGGCCTTCGGTGATCTTTTCACCGGATTCACCGGGCATGGGGAACGCGCCCCTATCCACCTTGATGCCGGGAATAACATCGGCATCCGCCAGAAGCGCACGGAAATCCGTGCCGTCGGCGGCATGTTGTTCCAGCGTTTCCTCAGTGAGGATGACGCCGGAGATGTGTTTCCGCATAGCTTCGGCGCGGAACAGCATTTCGCGGTAATCGCGACGCAGGTCCGGGGTCGAGGGCAGGCCGATCTTGGCGAAGCGCTTGGCGATGGTCGGCTCGGACTCATCGGCTGCCAGAATGCCCTTACCCGGCTCCACAAGCTTCTTTGCAATTGCGTTAAGTGACGCCATTGACCTTTTCGACCTTCCCTTGATGACGAACTGTATTTAGCGGCGAGGGTTCCATACGTCGATTAGACGTTGGATCAATCCCGCTTGCTCCCTCCGCGCTTATACCATCAGGGCAGCCACGCCCGGAAGATCTTTCCCTTCCATCCACTCCAGAAACGCACCACCGGCTGTGGATACATAAGTGAAGCGGTCCTTGACACCGGCATGGGCGAGAGCCGCCACGGTGTCGCCCCCACCGGCGACCGAAACCAGATCGCCCGCTGCGGTGCGCTCGGCAACATGACGGGCAACGGCAACAGTGCCCGCATCAAACGGGTTGAGCTCGAATGCGCCGAGGGGGCCGTTCCAAACCACGGTTTTGCTTTGGTCGATCGCGGCGTTGATCGCGCGGACGGACTCCGCACCCACATCGAGGATCATGCCGTCGGCAGGGACGCTGCCAACCGCAACGGTCTGGTGCTCGGCGTTTGTCTCGAACTTTCCCGCCACCACCGCGTCGGTGGGCAGCAGAATGGTGCAATGCGCTTCCCGCGCGCGCGCCACAATGGCGCGGGCGGTGTCGGCCAGATCCTTTTCGCACAGCGAGTTGCCGACATCGATGCCTTGCGCGAACAGGAACGTGTTGGCCATGCCGCCCCCAATCACCAGGAAGTCCACCCTGGTGACGAGATTTTGCAGAAGATCGATCTTGGACGACACCTTGGCGCCACCGACCAGGGCAAGCACCGGACGCGTGGGGGTGCCGAGGCCTGCCTGTAGCGCCTCCAGTTCGGCCTGCATGGCGAGCCCGGCGGCCGAAGGCAGGAGGTGGGCAAGGGCTTCGGTCGAGGCATGGGCGCGGTGGGCCGCCGAAAACGCGTCGTTGACGTACACATCGCCAAGGGATGCGATCCGCTCAGCGAGATCACCCTCGTTTGCTTCTTCGCCCGGGTGAAAGCGCGTGTTTTCCAGAACGAGGATTGAGCCGTCCGGCGCGCCGTCGATCGCTTCTCCCGCCGTTTGCACATCGACCCAATCGGTAGCGATGAAGCCGACGGGTTGACCGACGGCTTCAACCACGGCCGGCACCACCTGTTCCAGGCTGAATTCCGGGTTCACCTTGCCCTTTGGCCGGCCGAAATGGCTGAGCAGGATGGCCTTGCCGCCAGCCTCGGTGATTTTTCGGATGGTGGGGACGATGCGCTCGATACGCGTCGCATCGGTCACCTGGCCGTCCGCCACCGGGACGTTGAGATCGGCGCGCAGCAGCACGCGCTTGCCCTGGAGGTCAAGCTGGTCGAGGGTTTTGAAGGTCGCCATGTTTTTTACGCCCGGGTTTGTTTGAAGACGCTATAGCAAAGCCGTGCGGTTGGTGAACAGCTTGCCGCTGCGGTGGTCAAACCAAGGAAACAAGCGTGCACCCGAGCCTTGCCGATTTATCCGGCGCGTTTGTTGTTGAAGGTCACGCCATTGTTTCAGCCGACGGCGCTATTGCCACGCCTGAGGGGGAGATGCCGAAGCCCCTGCAGGTCGATGCGGACTGGCGAGCGTTCCAGGCGGCGCTTGATCGGTCTGCCCTCGTGGTTCTTGGCCGCTTCGGGCACGAACGCCACCCCAATCCTGGACGCCGGCGCCTCGTGGTCACCGGCACGGTGAACAGGTGGGAGCGAGAGGATGAGTTCGCGGTTCTCTGGAATCCGGACGGCGCGCGTCTCGCCGACGTTCTTGAGGAGATTGGCGTCAATGGGGGCACGCTGGCGATCACCGGCGGCACAGGCGTGTTTGACCTGTTTATGGGATGCTACGATCGCTTCGTGCTGAGCGAAGTGCACGGCGTGGTGCTGCCCGATGGGCGACCATGCTTTTCAGCCGCGCACCCGCGCGTGGTGCTTGCGCGATCGGGATTGGTGCCCAGTGAAGCGATGGAGATTGCGCCTGATGTGACCACGACGCTCTGGCGTCCGCTTGCGCCGTAGTCCGGTGCGGCTCCACCTCGGGCGGAGCCGCTTGTTTCACCGCTGATTTAGAGCGTCTTGCTCATGGCGACGGCGGTGTCGCACATGCGGTTGGAAAAGCCCCATTCGTTATCGTACCAGCTCAGCACCTGGACGAAGTTGCCGCCCATCACCTTTGTCTGGTCAAGCGCGACCGTCGAAGAATGGGGATCGTGGTTGAAGTCGATCGAAACATTGGGGAAGCGGGTATAGCCCAGCACGCCCTTGAGCTTGCCATCGGCCGCGGCGACCAGCGCCGCGTTGATCTCTTCGACGCTGGTGGCGCGCTTGGGGATGAATTTCAGGTCAACCAGCGATACGTTCGGCGTCGGCACGCGGATGGAAATGCCGTCGAGCTTGCCGTTCAGATCGGGGATCACCAGCCCGATCGCCTTGGCCGCGCCGGTTGACGTTGGGATCTGCGACATGGCCGCTGCGCGGGCGCGATACATGTCCTTGTGCATGGTATCGAGGGTTGGCTGGTCGCCGGTATAGGAGTGGATGGTGGTCATCATCCCCTTTTCGATACCGACCAGATCATTGAGCACCATGGCGACCGGGGCGAGGCAATTGGTGGTGCACGAGCCATTGGAGACGATCACGTCGTTAACATTTAGCGAATCGTGATTGACGCCATAAACGATGGTCTTTTCACCTTGCGCCGTTTCGTCCTTGGTGATCGGCGCCGAGACCAGCACGCGCTTTGCTCCGGCCTCGAGATGCGCCCGGGCCTTGCCGGCGCTGGTGAAAATGCCGGTGCATTCAAACACGATATCGACGCCAAGATCGCGGTGCGGCAGTTCGGCCGGGTTCTTGACCGCAGTGACCTTGAACCGCTGCCCGCCGGCGCTGATGGTATCGCCATCGACA
>Ga0210040_10003171_pt1 | contig 22432 bp, 10 predicted proteins | sample CryGeyCG12114_NA_FD_185462 | JGI IMG/M metagenome (GOLD analysis project Ga0210040, IMG submission 185462) | Groundwater microbial communities from aquifer - Crystal Geyser CG19_WC_8/21/14_NA (SPAdes) (version 2) | ecosystem: Environmental > Aquatic > Deep subsurface > Groundwater | place: USA...
CATTAAATAATCCAATTTGAGGAGTATATTTTTTGGTAGAAAGCATACAGTAATTTGCAAGTTTTTTATCACTTTTGCTAATATCCCGGTAACTATTATTTTATCTTTTTTTGCTACAAGATAATACTAGTAACGATTATAGACTTTTTGAGGGACGACTACTTAGTAATGCTTCAAAGCCTTTTGCTTTATATATATTTATCCACTTACCGAATGCATTGTAAGGCAAACCTCTTGACGCCTGCCGCGGGCTTGCACCTTTTGAGCAGAGGGTTTTTGCAATCTTGCTTCAGCAAAGAGTTCGCACCGAAATCCTCTTCTCAAAATGCGCCGAAAATAAAATATATAATAAGGGTACTGATAAAATATTTTTTCTTATGGACCAGGCGATAGAATTACTATTAAACATCCTTGCGTCGCACTCCTGTACCTCCTATACCACATAACATTATTGAACAATCGTTGCCATTAACTTATACAAACACATGTGCAACAGCTTGCGAAACTTTCGGTTTCAAACAAAATAAGCGTGAAATATAAGCGCTGAAGTAACAGTAGCAATACGGCTTAATTAAGGCGAAAGGAAAGAAACGGGTGTAATCGTTTCGTTCTTGAATTTTCTTTGGTCACTTTCTTTGTTTCAAGACAAAGAAAGTGACCAACACTGCATGTAAGAAGGTCAGAATTTATATACGGTTCTAACAGCAGCTTAAGTCAATAACAGGATTAGAGATATTGAACCTTCCTTTAAAAAAAATAATTTTAGGAATTCTACGTTTTTGGTGTCTTATTTTACATGTCCTGATATTGAGCTTCGAGCGTAAGAAGAAGCGTAAAAGTATAATGTCATGGTAATTTTTGTGAGGGAGATTATTTAGTAGTAGAAAAGACCAATGTTCCATTTCATTTTCTTCGTCCCAAACTATTTCTAAAAGAATGTCTCTTTCAGCTAGGTGAATACAGAACTTCATCTCTTTGTCTTTGCTAAGAGGTGTCAAGTTGAATGTGTTGGTAGTTATAAAAGATGGAGCAGGCCTTTTATATTTACAAGGGCAATATCATCACGCTCAAAGAAGCTTATAAGTGGAAGGGCGGTAAATCAAGACCTCACCATCAAGGAGGGTGAGCTTTATAATGCCGGAGTGCAGATGGATTTTAAGCAGACAGAAAACAATGGTAATTACAAGATGAAACAGTTTCATCAGAACTACGGCTTTGACCTGGATAAGGAACTCTTTAGGCATGCGATTAAGGAACTAAATAACGAACAGGATAAAAGCCGCTTAATGGAATCTCTTCAAAAAGGCAACCAGCAATCTGTAACATTTCTGCAGAATGGAGGTGAGCAGAAACATTATATCGAAGCGAACCCGCAGTTTAAGACCAATAATGTTTACGACAATAACATGCAGCGTTTGAGTAATAAGCAATCAAAGGAAGAGAAGCAGGTGCAGGAAAAATCCCAGTGCAAAACAGGCTACTAAAAAAGAAAGCCAAAAGATTGGTAGTGATGATGGCATATAACTAAAGCTTCAAAGAGAAGAGATAAAAAACAGGTCCATTCAATTAGCTAATTCAATGTATGGAAGCTTTAAAGCGGCTCTCTGATTTTTTTTACTGCTATTGCAGATGATCCCCGCATTAGTATTACACATATCGCTATATATTCACCTATAGTGCAGTACTGGCAGGAACATGGTTTTCGAGATCTTGTCCGTGCCTTTAGTTACCAGATTAAGGCAATAGCAAAAATTTCAGGCAGTGGTACTTACCATAAAAGTATTAAAAAATAATAGTTGAAATACTATTTATACATTTGCAAATAGCAATGCAGCTAAAGTTTAAAACAAAATGGTGAGTGATTCGGTGAGTAAGAATTTAAAACCATTGAAAAGGATTGAAATACAGCGGTTTGAAAAATGGGTTCGAATCCCTCACTCTCCGCTACAATTACTATCAAATCAAGTCAAAAGCCTTCAAATACTATGTTTGAAGGCTTTTTTCATTTAAAAACTATCTTAAAACTTTCATTTGCAGTCAAACCTACCGGGCGTAATTCGGGCGTCATTACTTAGGAAAAAAGTTCGCGCGAATTACAGGATAACTAACTGAAATGAACCGGTTATCCCTAAAACATCTTGTCTGGCATCTGCTGCTAATTTAATTTTAAAAACAGCTTAAAACAAAGATTATGTTAGGTAAGAACTTTAACGTGCTATTTTTCCTGAAAAAGCCTAAAAATTATGTCAGGGGTGAAATGCCTTTTTATATGCGTATAACAGTAGACGGAAATGCAAAAGAGCTTTGCAGTTCCCAAACATGTGATCCTTCTAGTTGAATCAGAAGCAGGGAAGGCTATTGGTAAAAAGAAGAGATTAGAGATCACGGAGCTTTATTGCTTATTCAACACTTTTTAAGGATTATTACTTCCAACCCTTGATTTGCATTATTAATAAAACGAATCCGAATAGCACGAATTAGACTTTGATCTGACAGCCTTATAATTATTTAACCTACCAACTGTGCTCTTCTCAAAAGAATTATGATTAACTCCTCTTTACATAAGTTTAAGATTCCTGTATTAAGATTTGCTTATACAGTTGGCTCTCCTGTTAAAGTAGCCCGTTCTGGGATTTATTCCACTATCATTATTCTTCATTAAAAAATAATGAAAATGAATTTAAAAATATAATTATACTAATAACTAACATACTTTTAACTTCCGTAAGTGGAAATACCTATTTTATATGCAATAAATATAGTATTAATGCCATTTAATACTTCTTTAAATTGTACCATAAATGCCGGCTGCAATATTCTACACAAAACTACTTTCTGCAGAAGAATACATACTAATTGAACCTTTTAACGAAATGAAATCAAAATATTATCTCGTTTTCTTTATAACTCTTGTAATAACATTTTCATCTAACTTAAAAAGTTTTTCGCAGGCTTGTTCTTCACCTATTTCCGGAGGTGTATTATTTGCACCTTTTCCAACAGTTTGCCCAGATGTTAGTTCAAGTGTAACCGTTATTGTTCTCGGAAGTAGCATTGATTCCGGGTTAACCTATCAGTGGCAGTCGGCAATAGATGATATTAATTGGTCAGACGTGCCTGATAACAATGGTATAACTTTAAATACAAGTCAAAGCAGAAACACCTATTATAGAAGGAAGACGATGTGTGAGCTTGGAGGTGAAGCTTATTCAAACAGTATTCTAATTAGCTTACTTGATTTCAATAAATGTTATTGTACTCCTTCAGATGTTGTTAGTTGCAGTCCTGGATACACGATTAGAAATGTAAAATTAGGTACATTAGATAACAATAGTGAATGCAGTAAAGGTTACTCTGATTATACTACAACTGTTGCCGCTCCTGATATTATGCAAGGGACTTACCAACCTCTTTCAGTTACTGTTAATTCCTCTGTTTCACGTCAATATGTACATTGTTATATTGACTTTAATCAAAATGGACAATTAGAAGCAAAAGAATACACAAGGCTTACCGCTTCGTCTGGTATATATAATGGTTTTATCAAAGTGCCTTTCAATGCTAAATTAGGGAAAACGAAAATGAGAATTGCTTGTAATGATATTTTCAATTACACGAAAACCTGCGATCAGAGTTCCTTTATAGAAACCGAGGATTATGCAATAAATATTACAGCTAATGCCAGCGGTAAAAAAGGGTATGTAATCTATGTAAAAACGCTAACAACTCTTTCAAGTAATCCGGGAATTAGCTGGAATAACGCTTTGCCGAGTTTACAAAGGGCCTTAGAAATTGCAACTCCGGGAGACACTATTAAAGTGGCAAAGGGTACTTATTATACAGATAACGGTTTTACTAATGGTTTCATTGCACAAGACTCGATTATTTTACTAGGTGGTTATCCAAATACAGGATCACCAACTGATATTGACAGAAATTTTGCTTCCAATCCTACCATATTAAGTGGCTATCAAAGCGGTGCTTCTGGTCAAAATTTTCATGTAGTATATGTAAGTGAAGCAATTAATAATTTCGTTATAGATGGTTTTATATTAGAAAATGGGGGAAACTACAGCGGTTTAACCTCAGAGGAAAAGGGAGGAGGCATAAGTATTGAAAATGGAGCTAACATTTCTATAAAGAACTGCGTTATTCGAAACAATTTTACCTATAGTAAAGGATCAGCAATAGCTATCTCTAATTCCTCTCCAATATTTTATAATTGTATTTTAGAAAAAAACGGAGGGAATTCAGGTAATATTGCAATAGAAAAAAATAGTAATCCGGTATTTTATAATTTATTAGCAGTTCACAACAGTGGAGAGAAAGTGTTAGAGATTGATTCTTCTACAGTAACATTTAAAAACAGTACCATTGCTGGAAATACTTTCACCTCTGAAGTAATAAGAGCAACAAATAAAAGTAACTTAAATATTGATAACTCAATTCTATATTTTAATAGTATCTATAATTCATCAAATCAAAGTTTTAGCTATGACAGTGTAGAAATAAGTCTTAATTCTTCAGTAGCGTCTCTCAACAATTGCTTGACTCAGGTATATGACTCAGGTGCTGAGCTACTTTACGGCAGGTTGCCAAAGTTTAGAGATACAAGCAATGTAACTGGTTTTGATGGATCATATTTCACAGCTGATGACGGTTTTTCTTTAGTAAATCCTTGTTCGCCGGCTATTAATCAAGGATCAAATTCTGCTGCTGAAGAAATAAAAACAGATATTACAGGAAGCCCAAGAATTTTCGAGACTATTGTTGATATAGGGGCTTATGAGGTTCAGCAAAATATAAGGCCTATACCTGCAGTAGTATATGTTAATGCTGGAGCAAATGGCTTAAATAATGGCAGCAGTTGGGCTAATGCTTTCAGGGATTTGAGACAAGCACTGGAAATGTGTGGTGATACTATTAAAGTTGCTGCTGGTACATATTCTCCAGATGTAACAACCTCTAACCAGCCTTATTGGATCGAAAATAAAAGGGTTATATTGGGAGGGTATCCATCATCAGGAAATCCTTCTGACGGAGAAAGAAATTATACTCTTTTTCCTACTATTATCAATGGTAAAACTAATAATTCAGTTGCATTAAACTTAGTAGTACGTGGGCAACATTTAGACAGCACTTCTGTTTTAGATGGCTTGACCTTTGCCAATATTGGAAATAATGATTTATATCAAGAGTCAGGCGCACTAATATATTCTCATAGTAATAATCCTGTAATTAGTAATTGTACTTTTTCTGACAATAGCAGGACTATTTATTCTGGCATCAAAAATGAAAATCCTTTATTGCTTAATTGTACCTTTTTTAATAACAATTCTCTTGAAAGATTAGTTACAGTAGAGAATAGTATTAAGACAACTTTTAGAAATTGTGTATTTAGAGATAATGTTATTCCGGGGAGTTATGAGGCTAATTTCGGAATAATGGTCTCACTTTTTCAATCAAATCCTATTTTTGATAGCTGCACTTTTTTGCGGAATCATGCAACAGTAATATTTAACTATAAAAGCAAAGCTGTATTCTCTAATAACAGGTTTCTAAACAATGACGGAGGCGATAGAACTACGGATATGATAAACGAACAATCCGCGCCAATTTCCATAAATTGTGTTTTTAGTGACAGCGCCTGGAGATATTACGGAGCTAACAATGGTGGTATTTTAAATAATATTGAAAGTAGCCCTACTTTTTACAACTGCCAGTTCAATAATGGAAATGCTTATTATTATGGAGGTCTTGCATATAATGATAGCTCAATAGCAAAGTTTACAAACTGTATATTCAGCAATTGTAAAAACAGCTTTTATAATATTAATAACAGCAACATTATCTTGAACAATTGCATAAATACTGGCAGCAATTATAATGATTTAACAGGCGCACCATCATTTATGCTAAATGTAAAAAGTAGCCCGGTTTTAAATAATTGTGTAGTTGTTAATAATAGTTCTAACGACAACGGTGTAATTCTTAACGACAATAGTTCTTTTCCTCAAATAAATAATTCTATTTTTTGGAAGAATTTTAAAAATTCAACTGTAACAGATGCTTTTTTAAAAAGCAGAACCGATATTAAGAATGAGAATAATAGTCAGTTAGCAGTTAATAATTCAATGTTTGAATTTTTTGAAACCGGAATAGCTGACAATAATACAAAAGGGGTTGAACCAAGATTTATAAACTACGCCAATCCAGTGGGCGAAGATAGTATATGGTTTACTTCTGATGATGGTTTAAGACTTTGCAATTGCAGTCCGGCAATAAATACTGGAAGCAATAGTTTTGCAACTACTGAGACCGATATCAGCAATAAAGCACGAATTTTTGGATCCTTGGTTGATAGAGGAGCTTATGAATTTCAGGATATTCCTTCTTCCATTAATCTTTCTAAGACTTATTTTGTAAATGCATCAGCTATAGGTACTAATACAGGAAATAGTTGGGAAAATGCTTATACAAATTTACAATCAGCAGTTAAAAACACTTGTGCAGACACAATTAAAATAGCAGAAGGAGTATATAAATCTTCTGTAGTAGATAGAGATAGTGTATTTGATGTAACACGAAATATTACATTTTTAGGAAGTTACGATACATACAATCCTATTGACTCAAACAGGAATCCTGATATTCACCCCACAATAATTTCAGGTGATATTGGAAATATAAATGATAGCACTGATAACAGTTTTGGATTGATGAAAGCTTCCTATATTGATTCTCTTATCGTAGATGGGATAGTTTTTAGGGACGCAAATAAAAATGTTGATATTGCTTCAAAAAATGAAGTATCCTTTAATACAAGTTATGTTCAAAAATTAAAAATTTTTAACTGCAGATTTTATAAGAATTTAAATAATAATAATGGAGGTGCTTTGTACCTGGCAACTATTAAAGACTTTGATATCCGAAATACGGTATTTAATCAGAATAAAGCTAAAAAGGGTTCGGGTATTTATGCATATAATAATGGTGCTACTAAAAAAGTAACAAACTGTGTTTTCCAACAAAATGAATCTTCAGATGTAGGCGGTGGTTTTTGGGGTGCTGAAAATGATATTATTTTCAACAACTGTTTGTTCAATAAAAATTTAGCTGAGAATGGAGGAGCAGGAATGTATCTTGAAAACAATCCTGATATAACTGTTATTAATTGTACATTTTCAAATAACAAACTTACAGGTAGCTATTCAGGGGCCGGCATTTACTCCAGCCGTTTTTCCTGGCAAGGTGCTGGCAAAGGACCTATAATTAGTAATTGTATCTTTACTGGAAATACTTTAATCAATACTAATGTTCAATATCCCTATCATGACATTTACCTATCAAACAATAGTACTCAAAACAACGGTATAGTAGACTTAAGGATCGATCATAGTGCGGTTAGTACAAATCCATATAATTATAGTTTTACAGGGATAATTAATCCAAATGGAATTAAGTATAAGAACGATGATAATGCTGTTGGTACTGATGGAAAATGGTTTACTGCTGATGATGGATTGCAATTAACACTATGCTCAACTGGTATTGACCAGGGTTTAAATTCAACAATTACTTTTATAGAAGATCTCGGTAGTAGAAACAGGATTTTTAATAGTACCGTTGATATGGGAGCCTATGAATTTAGCGGGACTCCTGAATGGACACAAGTATTAAATACCGCAAATGATTCTCTTATTGCAAATAAAGAAATTACTGACCCGGAAGGGTGGACACATTATTATAAAGATTGTTATTATTTAATGTCTTTAAAAAAAAGAGGTGAAAATATAGGAAGTATTGGTGATGGAACATTTAGCGTAAAAGTGAAAACAACTCCTCTTTATGGTACGGGTTCTGGTACAGATTTGTCATCAGCCTTGTATGTTACATCCGGAGTATCGTGGAAGGTGATGAACCGATACTGGCAAGTAACACCTACTAATCAACCAAACGATAGTATACAAGTTAAATTTCCATATACTAATAAAGATTTTATTGATATACAAGGCTCGGGTTCAAATATTATTTCTCATCAACAAATGGTTTTTTATAAGGTTGACAGCCAACATAATCCAATGGATTTGAGTGTTCCTTTAAGTTCATTTCATCAATACTTTCATTCGGTAGCTCCTTCCACACAAACATGGACTTATTCTGCAACTGATACCATCTTTCAGGCAAATTATTTTATCAAGAGTTTTAGCGGTGGCGGAGGTGGTGGTGGCACAGGTACAAGAGGAGGGGCATTACCTGTAACTATAGTTTCTTTAACCGCCAATATTTCTGGCAATAACCTTATTCAATTGAACTGGCAGGTTGAAAACCAAATGAATATATGGAAGTATGTTATCGAACGTAGTACGGATGGAAGAGTTTTTCTTCCAATTGGAGAGGTGGCAGCAATTAATAGTAGATTCTATTTATATAATGATAGAAATGTCCAAACAAGGGTTAAATATTATTATAGATTAAAAGCTGTTTCTTATGATAATCAGGCTACTTATACTTATATAATCACGGCAGAAATAAAGGATGATATTCAAACGAGTTTAAGCATATTTCCAAGCCCTGCAAAAAGTTACTTTACAATCAATGTTAAAGGTGCTAACTTAAATGAAATTGTATCTGTAAGTATTGTTTCTGCTGACGGCAGAATTTGTTGGCAAAAAAGAAATGTATTTGTCGCAGGTACATTAATAGAAGTAAAAAATCTTTCCTTGCAAGCAGGAATTTATACAGTAATTATAAATTGTAGACATCAAGTTTTGTCTCAGAAAGTAATGTTAACGCATTAAGTATTCGCTTTAAGACAAGGGGCTTTTACAAAAAGTCAAATATTACATTTTTGAGTTCGTAATAAACATTAAGCGGAGTAGACGAAAAAACTCTATAAAGAAAGCTCTGATACTTTTGGTGGTATCGGAGCTTTTCGTCTTACTAAGGTTGCCCCTTAATAATAGTGATCTTATTATGCCACCGCAAACTTCACAATTTTAGGGTGTACCCATAATTTCACTTGTTTAATATTCTATTTGCTAAACTTCCAATTTATGAATTAAAGGGCGTAAGTGTAAAACCTATGTGAGGTGTCATACCAACAAAAAGGGGGGCTTGCAATAAGCAACTTTAAAAAATGGGCCGAAATAAATTTGACCGAGCTTTTTTCTTTATTAACTTTAGGCAAGGAGTAACCTACAACTTTGAATACTGTTACTCCTTAAAGCCGTTATTGTGGCTTCGTATAAGTTCAATATATACTTTCTCACTCTTAATTAAACATAATATATGAGAACTAATGTACTTCTACTATTTACCGTTTTAGCTTTAACTTTTCAAATCTTGCTATTTAAGGCAAAAGCACAAAAACACAACGCGATTATATAAAAGAAATAGAAGATAGAAGCACGCTTTGGAATAGACCTAATAAGTTTAATGTATTAACCAATGAACCGGTTTCCAAAATCATATGTAAAATGTCAGAATGGTAAGACATAACAATACTTTGATTGTAAACCTATTATTAATATTATTATGGACAAAGGGACACAAACAATGATTGAAAACCTGTATAAAAACACGGGTAAAACATTAGAGCAGTGGATTGATACTGTTAAGAAAGAAAATTTATTGAAACACGGAGAAGTGCTCAGGTTTCTAAAAGAGCAACATTCTTTAACGCATGGATTTGCTAACCTTATTGCGCTTAAAGCGAAAGGGTCAGACGCAGACTCGGTTGAGAACCCAAATGATTTAATAAAGAAACAATATGTAGGGAAAGAGCACCTAAAACCTTTATACGACAAGCTGTTGGCTGACATACAACAATTCGGAAAGGACGTAGAAGTAGCTCCAAAGAATGCCTATGTGAGTCTAAGAAGAAAGAAGCAGTTTGCAATTTTGCAACCGGTAACAAAGACAAGATTCGAGATTGGAATTAACTTAAAGGGGCAGGAGTCGAAAGGAAAATTAGTAGAAATAAGTTCTGCAAATGCAATGTGTTCACACAAAATTCAATTAACAGATATAAGAGACATAGACATGGAAGTAATTGAATGGATAAAGAAAGCATATGACAATGCTGATTAAAGAACTACTACCCACAACAGTAGTCACTGTTGCACAACCCTAATTTTTTCAAAAAAATCCGCTTTTAAATTTGGGGCAGAAATTTAAATGAGAATAATATCAGTTAGACAAAACCCAGAATTTAAAGAAAAAAGCAATAAAATATTTTCAACAAAGTTGGCTGGAAAGTTTGCCCATCCTTTATGAAGATTCGATTTCGAATAGTATTAAGGCAACGCAGTTTTTACCCCAATCGCATTTAGAAAGGTTACATGTCCTAAGTAAAGTGGATCATTTTATAAAAATCTTCCAAAGAGGTTGGTTATTTTTAGACTATTGTTTTCATTAGTTTGCTATCCACTCTGTTTTATACTACTTAGTTTGGTGAATATTGAATAAATCGTATAAGTGTGCGACGCAACGATGTGAAATAGTAGAAATACTGCCTGGTACCAAAAAAATCATTGCATATTTTATGCGACGACAAGTATAGATATAATAATTGATGAGGCAACCGAAAAATGGAATCATGAATGGTGAGCAATTGAATTAAAAATTTACCGTTTATAGAAGTAAATTCAGGAGTAGGTGAAGCATAAAATACCGCTCATGTATTAAAAGTAAAAGAAGTTACTATTCTCTTTGAAATTACATCTAAATTCTTTCATTGTATGCTCAAATTTCTTACTCTGATAATCCTTGTAGTTTTAGCCGGAAATGTAAGGGCACAAACAGATAGTTCAATAAAATTAATCGGTGCCGTAATTGACTCTGCTACAACCAAAGCCGTTCCCTATGCAACAGTAATTCTTTTAAAAGATCAACAAAAAGTTGCAACAACAGCTACAGATACATTAGGCAAATTTGAATTAAAAAATTTTAAATCGGGCCAATATACAGTTGAGTTATCATCAGTAGGATACGAGGTAAAATTGGTAAGTGTATCGGTTACACCCAATGAAGGTGAACAAAATATAGGTGTTTTTCAGCTATCGTTACAAAAGGGATCACTTGGTGCTGTTACTGTTACCAGCCAAAGAGCGCTTATTGAAGACAAAGGTGACAGGCTTGTGTATAATGCAGAACAAGACATTTCTAATGCTGGCGGAACTGCTGCAGATGTACTTAGAAAAGTGCCGTCATTAACTGTAGATCTCGATGGAAATGTACAAATGAGGGGTAACAGTAATATAAAAGTACTTATAAACGGTAAACCATCGGCAATGATGGCGAGAAACCTGGCTGATGCACTTAAACAGATGCCTGCCAACAGTATAAAATCAGTAGAAGTAATTACCAGTCCAGGTGCTAAATACGATGCAGAAGGATCAGCAGGTGTTTTAAATATAATAACCAAAAAAGGATTACAAGGGTTTAATGGTTCTGTAAATGCAGCCGCAGGAAATTTTAACCGTAGTGTCGGAACAAGCCTCAACTTTAAAAAAAATAAGATTGGTGTGGCCTTGACCGGAAATGTTTATCAGTACCGGAATAAATTTGAGAGCAGTTCGCTTAGAACTACCATCTATAACGGGCAGCCTTTAAATATCTTAAGCCAAAACAGTAATGCTGACAACACAGGCACGGGTGGGTATGGAGAAATGAGTGTTGATTATGATATCGACTCTACAAGTCGCCTCAATCTTGCTATGAATGTTTGGGGTGGCAATTACCCCAATAACAGTACTATGTTTTATAGCCTTACGGACATCTCCGGCACTCCTCTGCAAGCTTTTAAAAACGAAAGCAATTTTAGAAATCCGTATGGTAACGGACAGATTGATTTAGGGTACACAAAAACTTTTAAAAAACCTTCACAGGAATTTTCACTTCTTAGCCAGTTTAGCCTTATGCCCGATAATTACAGGAGCGAAACTGACCGTTTTGTAGAAGATAAAATTAGCTACCGGCAACAAAGTACAAACAATAGCAAAAACAAAGAGTATACGATACAGGCCGATTATACACAACCTTTCACTATTCAAATGAAAAAAGACACTGCATCGTTAAAACTTGAGGTAGGTGCAAAAGCTATTTTGAGAGATATAGGTAGTGAGTATGAGCTTTTGCAATCAATAGATGGTAATGCGCCTTTTATAGAAGATCCTGGTCAGTCAAACGATTTCGAATATAACCAGCAGGTGTTTTCCGGCTACACGTCATTACGAATTGAAACAAAAAAGAAATGGAGCCTTAACTTAGGAGGCAGGCTTGAACAAACACACATTGATGGAAAGTATATTTCAACCAATACCTTTATTGATAACAGGTATAACAATTTTATTCCCAGCGTGACTTTGTCTAAAGGCATCAAAAAGCACAATATAAAAGTTAGCTACACGCAAAGAATAACCCGGCCAATGATATGGGTTCTTAATCCATGGGTAAATGTAAACGATCCTAAAAATATTCAGACCGGCAACCCTTACTTAAATCCTGAACTAAGCCATGCTGTTGAGCTTGCTCATAGCCTTAGTACCGAAAAAGGCACCTCTGTAAATACCTCAATATATTACAGGGGAAGTAACAACGCTATAGAATACCTGCAGACAGTAGACGCTGAAGGAGTTTCTCTTAGTAAACCACAAAATATCGGTGTACGTAAAGCCTACGGCGTAAATCTTAATATCTCTGGCAGGCCTGCTAAAAACTGGAATTTAAACGGAGGCGCGGATTTGCGTTATGTCGATTTACGAAGCCCTTCTACCAACCAGTCTAATAATGGAACTACATGGTATACAAACCTCAACAGTACTTATAAGATAGGTAAAAAGTATACTATTCAGGCTAATGGTAGTTATAACTCTGGCTGGATCAGTTTACAGGGTACCAATTCGGGTTCCTTTTGGTATGGAATGTCAGGAAAGCGGACATTGCTGAAAGATAAAGCGAGTATTTCATTGATAGCAAGCAATCCATTCAATAAAGGAATTACGCGTACAGGTAAACAATCAGCTCCAACATTTACATCTGAGTCAAATTCTTTTTATTACAATAGACAGGTAAGAGTAGCATTTGAATGGAGGTTTGGACAAATGAGTGCCGGAGGAAAGCAGTCTAAAAAAATTACTAACGACGATACCGGAAGATAGATAATCTAATGAAAAGCCTTCTCTTTTAGCAAAGGACAAAAAAGACGTTATACCTCTTAATTTATTTACATATTTACCTTCTTGTGGTCCTTCTTTAGGAAGGACAAATTATACTTCTCGCCGGATAAACTTGTGCATTGCTGCGTATAGAATAAAAAGTACAAGAGTGCGACGCAACGGCTGTTTAATGCTTATTCTTCTGCCCGGTTCACAAAAGTTATTGCACATTCTTAAGCGAGGCAAAGTATAAAATAAATAACTGAAGCTGATTAAAGTAGACTTTGTTTATTTATAACAAAATGAAGTGTTGCTGGTCAAAATAGTGTTTTAGCTTAAAGTGCTTCTAAAACTTTTTTCAATTTTTAATTGTACTTGTCTTATAGTAATGTAGATTCTTTGAATAAAAAAACGCCGTCAAAAGTTCTTTTACCGGCGTTTTCATTCCTCTTAGGCCTTTTTACTTTTATTTATTTTGTCTAAGTCAATCTGATAACCAATATTTGAAGACCAAAAAGAGTATTACATGAAAAAAGACACCTTACTATTATTATTCGTTTCATTATTCATCAATCTTCAGGCTTTTAGCCAGGTCAATAAAATTAATCTACTACCATATGTAAATCCATTAATCGGTACAGCAAAGATGGGCCATACTTATCCCGGTGCTACCGTGCCTTTTGGAGCTGTGCAGCTTAGCCCTGATACAGATACATTGCCTTACGCAGTTAATGGTAAATACAATCCTGAAGTTTATAAGTATTGTGCGGGTTACCAGTATACCGATCCTACGATTGTCGGTTTTAGTCATACGCATTTCAGCGGTACAGGCCACTCTGATCTGGGTGATTTTCTTATCATGCCTACTACAGGTGCACTTCAGTTAAATCCCGGTACTAAAGATGCTCCGCAGACGGGTTACCGTTCGGTTTTCTCACATGCTACAGAAGTTGCTCAACCAAATTATTACAAGGTAAAACTTGACGATAACAATATAACAGCAGAACTTACCACAACTACAAGAGTTGGTTTTCATCAATATACTTTTCCTAAATCAGATAGCGCTCACATCATTCTTGACCTTATGCATGGCATCTATAACTATGATGAAAAGAATACCTGGACTTATCTTAGAATCGAGAATGATACTTTGGTTACAGGTTACAGGCAAACCAATGGCTGGGCAAGAACCAGAACAGTTTATTTTGCCATGTCTTTTTCAAAGCCTTTTATAGAATACGGTAATAAAAATTTTTCTAAAAAAGTTCCTTATCGCGGTTTTTGGGGTCGCTTCGATCAAAGTAAAAACTTTCCTGAAATAGCGGCGGAGCAACTACGCGCTTACTTTAATTTCAAAACTGAAGAAGGCGAACAAATTAAAATAAAGTTTGCATTATCGCCTGTAAGTACTGTCAATGCATTACAAAATTTAAGGGCAGAAACACCTAATTGGAACTTCGATCAGGTGAAGCAGCAAGGGCAGGAGCAGTGGAACAACGAATTGAACAAAGTAGTCGTAACCATGAATAGTAAAGATGAAATGGTTAATTTTTATACAGGCATGTACCATGCATTTATTACGCCTACAGTCTATACCGACATCAACGGTGAATACAAAGGTCTGGACCAAAACGTGCATGTTGCAAAAGGATTTACCAATTATACTACCTTTTCTTTGTGGGATACATACCACGCTTTACATCCTTTGTTCAATATACTTCAACCAGCAAGAAACCGCGACATGATAAAGTCTATGCTTGCACATTATGATCAAAGTGCAGAACATATGTTGCCTGTCTGGTCACATTATGCTAATGAAAACTGGTGTATGAGCGGTTATCACAGTGTATCTGTTATAGCTGATGCGATTTTAAAAGGAAATGTAGATTTTGACGCTTCAAAGGCTCTTGATGCATGTGTGCAAACTGCACGCACTGCTTACTACGACGGTATTGGTTATTATACACAATTAGGATACGTGCCTGAAGATAAAAAAGCCGGTACTTCTGTCTCTACCACACTTGAGTATGCATACGATGACTGGTGTATAGCGCAGCTAGCTAAGAAACTTAACAGGACTGATATCTACAATGAATTCAACAAAAGATCGCAAAGCTGGAGAAATGTTTACGATGCATCTATAGGTTATATGAGGCCCAGGTTAAGCGATGGAACCTTTAGAAAAAACTTTGATGTTTTATCGACCAACAACCAGGGCTTTATCGAAGGCAATGCATGGAACTTTAGTTTTTTTGTTCCACAGGAGCCTGTGGAATTGATAAAACTAATGAATACAAACAACGGCTTTGTTCCACATCTTGATTCATTATTCTCTATGCATCTTCCTGATAAGTTTTTTGAAGAAACAGAAGACATAACCCGTGAAGGAATAATAGGAAATTACGTTCATGGAAACGAGCCTTCTCACCATGTTGCTTACCTGTACAACTTTACTAATCAGCCCTGGAAGACACAGGAGAAAATCAGAATGATATTGAAAAAGCAATATCACTCAACTATTGACGGGCTGGGAGGTAATGATGATTGCGGGCAAATGAGCGCCTGGTATATTTTTAGTTCTTTAGGCTTTTATCCAATTGCTCCGGGTTCTGATGAATACCAGATTGGAAGCCCGGCAGTAAAGTCAGCAACTGTACAATTAGAAAATGGCAAAACATTTAAAATTGAAACAAAAAACCAGTCTGATAAAAATGTATTTATACAAAAGATTACTTTAAACGGTCAGCCTCTTAACCGGCTTACACTAAAACACAGCGAAATATTAAACGGTGGAACCATAGTTTTTGACATGGGACCCAAACCTGTAACACTAAAGGCATAGGGGGTTATTAAATAAAGAATTAGAAGAAAGAAAACAAAGCCTTTTGGTTTACCAGCTAATATCTTTGATATGGCTTCCGTTGCGACGCTCCTTTCAACTGTATTTTGCTATTTAGCCTCGGTATTCATTTTACAAATGTCTTCTTTCTTCAATTCCCTTTGCGTGAAAAAAGCTGGAGTGTAATTTTATTAATGGAAAATTTGTGGTTTCGACGCTTCATTGACTTTATCTTTAAAAAACAAAAGGTTTTTTCAGAAAAGAATCTATATTTGCAGCCCGAAAACGGCATGCCGAGGTAGCTCAGCTGGTTAGAGCACAGGATTCATAACCCTGAGGTCGGCAGTTCAAGTCTGCTCCTCGGTACTAAAGGTCACCATTTTGGTGGCCTTTTTTGATTCGCTAAAGTCTGCATATTGTATTCTTTTATCTGAAGAAGGATAATATTGATTATTGTATCAATCTTTACTTCCATTCTTAAATTGTAGCATGGATATGAAATATTGGACAAACAAGTATAAAACTTACTACTATTTCCATGCTTTAATATCAACGATATTTATTCTTAATACAGGGCTTTTTACAATTTGTTTTTCTTAATTAAAAATGTGCAGAGAAAAAATTTTAAGTTGATAGAATCTGCAAAACACTATTAAAAACTTAAAAAGTAATAATACTCTTCTCTGTAACCAACGTTTTTTATATTAACCCGTCTTAATTTTTTTAATAAATCAGGAACATGTGAAAAGAAAGTTGAAATTGCTTAAGAGGTACTTACACATTATTAAATTTAATGAAATTAAGAGGTGATTAAATTTCATGCTGACAAGAAGCAAACGATTATTAAAGTTTGATTAAGAAGGAGTTAGGAAGATTGATACACACAATATTGCCGTTACTTCGTATCGTTATAAGTGTAGTAGTAGTAGTAATAGTTCCAATATAATCTATAAAAAATAATCTATGAAGAACGTTCATGCTAAACTAGTAGTCTCTTTATTCTTTTGCCTGACCTGTTACTTACCCTTTTCCTTTTCGCAGTCTACGGCTAACAATATGGTAAGACCTTATTCGGAGATTTTTCAGTATGGAAGCAACATGGCTGGTAATTCAAATGGTTGGACTGATACAAGTATCGCTTCCATTATAAGTAAAGCTGGCGGACATACTTTAAGGCCTACTTTGCCTGAGACATTTGTTGATAAATGGGGATACCCTATTCGTTTAAATGAGTTTAAATACTACACAAACAATTTAGGAATAAAGGAAATAACGTGTTTTATACAATCACCTTCTACTGCACACGTTGATAAAACTATTTTCCCCGGATGTACCCAATCCTCTAAATTATTTGCCAACTTATATCAACCTATCTGGAATACGGACGGTACTGTAAACACCAATAATTACTACGCTAATTATGTTTATAAGTTACTACAAACTTATGGACCATATGTCAGGTTTTGGGAAGTAGTAAATGAGCCCGACTATACAACTGCAAACCCTGATAACTGGCTTACCCGGGCCCCTTACCCTTCTGAGTCTTTAAATACACAAGCTCCCATATATTATTATATTCGCACACTTCGCATAACATGGGAGGTAGTTAAGAAGTTCAGACCAGATGCATATGTTACAACAGGAGGTATAGGTTATTCTCAATATCTTGATGCAATTTTAAGATATACTGATAACCCATCTGACGGATCAGTCAGTACAAGTTACCCTAATAAAGGAGGTGCCTATTTTGATGTTCTCAGCTATCATTGTTATCCTGCTTTTACATTAAGAGTTTGGGACAATTCTATTGGTGGATTTAAAAATACACGCAATTCAGACTTTGCTGCAACTAAAATTATTGATGCAAAAAATTCAATGCAAAATGGATTAACCAAATATGGTTATGACGGAGCTACATATCCAAAAAAACATTTTATTATTACCGAAACAAACATTAGCAGACGTACAAAAGAGTGGAGATATGGATCTGATACAATGCAAAGAAACTTCGGAATGAAAGCTTTGGTATTAGCACAAAAAAACAACATCAAACAACTATACTTTTATGGAGTAGGGGAAAGTATAAATGCACCTTCACAAACTACAGTTGTTACCGGCGGAGACGACTATAAATTGATGGGGCTTTATGAGAATTTATTGAGAGATGTACCGGGATCTGAAAAGCTAACGCAATTAGGAAAAGGTCAGAAAACTTTATCAGGCTTTTTGTATGGGTTTGTTTATGACTCTGTCCGCACAAAAGCCCTGTCACTTCCTGCAAATGTAGAAGGGGGAGCATTTGCAAAAAACGGGCAATATGTTTATGTATTATGGGCAAAAAATCCTCTTGATCAATCTGAAACTTTCTCGGCTACTTATTCTTTTCCCTCTACTCTCAACATAAGCAATCTCCTACGATCAGAGTGGGATTACTCTACTTCTGGTACTACTACAAAACAGGGCCCGCTTAATATTAATCTGACAGCGTCGCCGTCTTTCTTCAGACCCGAGACTACTGTTGTTGTCACACCAGCGACAACAACAACAATAACTACTACTACTACAACTGCTACTGCTACAGCTTTGAAAAGTCAAACTATTACGTTTATTCCAACACCTGATAAAGTTTATACCAGCCCTGCCTTCAACCTGCAGGCTTCATCATCTTCCGGGTTACCGGTTAGTTTTAAAAAGATTTCTGGTTCGGTTACTATTGCAGGCAGCACTGTTACGATAACCAGTATCGGCACAGTAATTATTGAAGCATCCCAGGCCGGAAATACAAGTTATAGTGCAGCAAAAGCTATACGTGATACTTTTGTTATAGCTAAAGCGCCTCAAACAATAAACTTCTCTGCAATCACAAATAAAATTTATGGCAGTGCTCCCTTCGCTTTGCAGGCAACAGCTTCATCAAATCTTACCGTGAGTTATACTGTTATTTCAGGGCCTGCATCTGTATCAGGTAATACTGTAACTTTAAAAGGGACGGGAAAAATTACTATCAGAGCAACACAAGGCGGTAATAGTTATTACCTTGGAGCAACTCCTGTTTCGCAAAGCTTTTCTGTATTGTCTTCAGCTACAACTGCCCGGAGTTCTGCAACAAGTGCTGCAGTCGCGCAACCTTTAATTATTGCACCTTCTGAAATAAAACTTCAAACTAATCCTAACCCATTCACATCTGATGCTACCGTTCAGTTTCAGGTTGTGGAAACAGGTAAAACATCAGTTAACATAACAGACTTACAAGGAAAAGTTTTAGGTACATTATTCAATGGCATAGCACAGGCAGGTGTGATAAATAAGGCAAGAATATCGTCTGAAGGATTAACTCCGGGTATGTATTTTATAAGGCTTATAACAGGAACAAAATTTGTTAGCCAAAAAATAATACTTTTAAAATAAAGCTTATAGAAGGGCTGACAGATGCTAAATACGCAGCAGTAATGGGTGATGTTACTGTAAGGTCTGCTGATGCAGTTAACTATATTTTGAATGTTTGACTGGCAATGGTGCTCCAGATATAACGGCTTTTCAAGTCAGAATTTCTTTAGGTGTATATGATATAAATGAATCAAGTGCTATCATTGACGGATTCTTGCATATGGATAATTTAAAAAGAAAGGAAGTTCATTAAATCTTCAAAAAACGACGGTTTCTTTAGCCCTGTTATTAAAGGTGGTAATGTCTTTTGGAGCATTACTATTATAGACAGAAAGTTACTATGTCTATTTAACTAAAGCGTCTATAGGGTGCATTTGTTCTCTGATAGGCGGGATTTTACTATACTATTTCAAGTATCCCTGACAGGCATAATACTGCAAGGATTGACAGGTAAGATTTCCTGAAGAAATGTCTGTATGCGGTTGAAATGGTTTAATAGTAAAGGAGGATAAAACATCTACACTTTCAGGTGCTGCGCCTGAAAAAGCTTGAATGAAATTAAGACTATTTTCAGGCGAGGCATACAATTCTTACTCTTTACCTAGTTCAATCTCACGATGTTAGCTTATGCCTAATAAGAATTTAATGAAGTTTGAAATTAATAGTAAGGCTATAAAGCCTAAAAAGTATGAAGTAAGTTTATTCTGTAATTTTTTCCTTTTTTTAAGGCTTCTACTGTTGGTTGCATGTATTTCATGTACTTCATTGTAAAAAAAACCGGAAGGCACGTTGTCATTTTTCGAGGTTACGAATAAGAAAAATTTTACGCAAAAGACAATTCCTATAGCAGAAAGAAGAATTAAATTTAAGTAACGGATTATTAATTCAATACTCATATGGCTTAAATATGCCAGACAAAAGTACACAGTTAATATATTCAACAATCAACACTCAGCAAATTTCAAAATACAATTGTTGGTTAGGGAAGCGTAATACTATATTCATCTCTCATTACAAATTATTTTTTGTTATAGCTAAATACTTTCATTAGCCGTAGTTTCACTCTCCTCCATCATATAGTATTATTATTACAATTCGCTGTCTTTTAAAGATGAGTGAAAAGGCGTTTTTACTAAACATTATAATTATAATAGCTGCAAAAATTTAATCAAATAGAAAAAACCGCTTGGTTCGAAAAGTTATTTGTCCTCATATTTTACTTTGTATTTTATCTTAAAGGAGGTATAGGTTTTTCGTATTTTTACTATTCGTTCTGATAGTAAAAATGTATCAGTTCGGCTACAGAATATAAATTCTTAAAATGATTTAGCTAATGTTTACGAATGTAAAAGTTTGACCATTTGACTCAACATTATTCTCACGAAGAACAATAACTTCGAATAAGGCATTAAGGCTTGCAATATTATAACTGTAGCAGAAAAGCCGTGATAAGGTTTATAATAATCATAAACAGTATCAAAACACTTAGATGGTTTTGAATTTTTTTAAATTTGGCTCTTTCCGGGCTGGAAGAAAATTTAATTGAAACAAGGTCAAAGTATAAAAATGAAACAAAATTCCACTTTTTGTTTTTGTGACGAATAAATAGAGCAACTTTTACGATAAAAAGTAAAATTGATACTACGTAAGTATAATGTATTATGTAGTATAATATTGAATCTGTCATGAGCACTTTTTGATTGTGATGATTGATTTGAATATTAGATACAACGTAGTTTTACGAAAATAAAAGTTATAATCGGAATTAAACGATTTTATGGCTATTTATTTTAGTGTCACCTGACGAACAAAAAATTCTTACCTCTTTCTCGTGTCCGAAACAAGGGAAAGGGGTAAGAAAAGTAGAGGCTTTCATTATTATGGCCTTATCAACAGCATAAAGAGCTTTTGCCTTATCCTTGGTTCTTTTTTGTATTATTTATGCTGCAATTTTGTTTTAATAAATGCCTGTAAAACTGTAAAATCACCTTTTATCAATTTTGATGGTAACCTTGCCGGTAGAAAATTGAGATATAGTAGTGAGATTTAATTGATGAAAATTATACGACATTAGTGGAATTGATTAAGTGTCGAAGGAATGTTTTACGGGTTGTCCGGAATATACTGGCAAACGGAAGGCTTACAGCAGAACGAAAGCGTGAGAAAGCGACAAATAAATGACGTCACAAAAAAAGAAAAGGCTTTGTAAATCAATCATTACAAAGCCTCTAAATAGTGCCCAAGACTGGATTCGAACCAGCACAACCTTGCGGATGCTACGACCTGAACATAGTGCGTCTACCAATTTCGCCACTTGGGCAAGCTCTATTATTTTATCTTGGTGGTCTGCAAATATAAAAAAAGAAAGCGAAGTACAATCAGTTACTGTTGTACCTCAACAATAGGTGGTAACTTCAGGGCAGTGAGTTCAAACAGTTCCGGTATTGTAAATTCTTCATTGGTATTAGTTGCCATATCCTTTACTCAATTAGCCAAATAACTAATTTTTTTAATTTTCATCAACCATACCGCGGTCAGGAGCCGTAGCGAAGCTGGATTGCAGCGTAACAATGAATGAGCAATCTTTACTTAACGCTTTTTTTATACAAATAATTTAGTAGATGCTTTATTAGGTGCAAAGAAAAAAGCATACAAAAGTAAGAAGAGATAAGGCATCAGTATTAGCATTTTGAAATGCTCTTTTCATAATAATTGCCTTAGTTGAAAACAGGATAGCATAGGTTAGTGTTATAGCAAAGCAGGCTAGAGACAACTTAGGTTTTACATCCTGTAGAACCACGATTCGTTAGATTTGAAATTATTCAATAAGAAAAAAGTAAGAACTATTATTTATCGGATTTAAAAATTCATTTGAAGGAAAAATAGAATAATCCACGGCGCTCGTAAAATGAAGGTAAGGATGGAAGAAAATTTTTTTCTTCCATCCTTACCTTCACCGTTAGAATTTCTCCTGACGACTCACCACTGACAATTCACCCCTACACTGCCACATTAAAGTCTCTCAAAGCATCGTTAAGGCTTGTCT
>Ga0210040_10003172_pt1 | contig 22428 bp, 20 predicted proteins | sample CryGeyCG12114_NA_FD_185462 | JGI IMG/M metagenome (GOLD analysis project Ga0210040, IMG submission 185462) | Groundwater microbial communities from aquifer - Crystal Geyser CG19_WC_8/21/14_NA (SPAdes) (version 2) | ecosystem: Environmental > Aquatic > Deep subsurface > Groundwater | place: USA...
TGAGGGGATGGAGGTCACGGGATGGCCGGCGATGACCATCCGGCGGGGCGAGGTGGTGATGCAGGACGGCGTGGTGACGGCGGCGCCGGGTTCAGGGGAATGGCTGCCCCGATGACGGCTGGCCGGGCGGATTCCTGGCCCGGTATTCGCCTCTTCGCTCGATGAAAACGACGGGAGGCCGGGGGGATGAACGCCTCCGGCCTTTTCCCGCGCAAGGCAAGGATCACCACATGCAAGGCTCCTGGGATTTCTGGGTGGACCGCGGCGGCACCTTCACCGACGTGATCGGGCGCGACCCGGACGGGCGGCTGCACGCACGCAAGGTTCTCTCGGAGAATCCCGGCGCCTACCGGGACGCCGCCGTGCATGGCATCCGCCAGCACCTGGGCCTTGCCGCCGGCGCCCCCATTCCGGCCGGGACGGTGGGCGAGGTGCGCATGGGCACCACGGTTGCAACCAACGCCCTGCTGGAGCGCAAGGGCGAGCGCACGGCGCTGGTCACGACGCGCGGCTTCCGGGACGCGCTGGCGATCGGGCACCAGGCGCGCGGCGACATCTTCGCGCGCCGGGTGGTGAAGCCATCCCTGCTCTACGCCCGGGTGGAGGAGATCGCGGAGCGCGTGCGGGCGGACGGAACGGTGGAGGCGCCGCTGGATCCGGATGCGCTGCGGGCCGTGCTGGAATCGCTGCGGGACGACGGCTTCCGGGCCCTCGCCATCGTGTTCCTGCACGCCTGGAAGCACCCGGCGCATGAGGCGGCGGCGGCCTTCATGGCGCGAGAGATGGGGTTCGAGCAGGTATCGGCCAGCCACGAGGTGGGGCCGCTGATCAAGCTGGTGGGGCGCGGCGACACCACGGTGGTGGACGCCTACCTGTCCCCGGTGCTGCGGCGCTACGTGGCGCAGGTGGAGGAGGAGCTGGATGTCGCCCGCACGGGCGCACGGGTGATGTTCATGACCTCGGCGGGGGGGCTCACGGCGGCCTCGCTGTTCCAGGGGCGGGACGCCATCCTCTCGGGGCCGGCGGGCGGCGTGGTGGCGCTGGCGCGAACGGGGGCGGAGGCCGGCTTCGGCCGCGTGATCGGCTTCGACATGGGCGGAACCTCGACCGATGTCGCGCACTATGCCGGGCAGTTCGAGCGGGCACAGGAAACCGAGGTGGCGGGCGTCCGGATGCGCGCGCCGATGATGCTGGTTCACACCGTGGCGGCGGGCGGCGGCAGCATCGTCCGCTTCCGTGACGGGCGGCTGCGCGTGGGCCCCGAGAGCGCCGGGGCCGATCCCGGGCCGGCCTGCTACCGGCGCGGCGGGCCGCTGACGGTGACCGACTGCAACGTCATGACGGGCAAGCTGGTGCCGGACCTTTTCCCGGCGATCTTCGGGCCTGGACAGGATGAGGCGCTGGACGTGGAGGCGGTTCGCGCCGGCTTCGCGGCCTTGGCGGCGAAGCTGGGCGGGGACCGCAGCCCCGAGGCGGTGGCCGATGGTGCGCTGCGGATCGCGGTGGCGGGGATGGCGGAGGCGATCAAGACGATCTCCGTGCAGCGCGGCTACGACATCACGCGCTACGTGCTGAACGCCTTCGGAGGCGCCTCGGGGCAGCATGCCTGCCTGGTTGCCGATGCGCTGGCCATGACGCGGGTGCTGATCCATCCCTTCTCCGGGCTGCTCTCCGCCTATGGGATGGGGCTGGCCGATATCCGTGCGCTCCGGCAGCGGACGCTGGACCTGCCGCTCTCCGACGAGGCGCTGGCGGGCGCCGGGACGGCACTTGCCGCGCTGGCGGGCGAGGCACGGGCGGAGGTGCTGGGACAGGGCGTAGGAGCGGGGGCGCTGTCCACCCGCATCGCGCTGCTGCTGCGCTACGCCGGAACGGACACGCCGTTGGAAGTGCCGGCGTTGGAAGTGGCCGGGGAAGGGAAGGTCGGAAGCGGCGGGCTTTCGGCGGATGCGTTGCGCCAGGCCTTCGAGGCGGCGCACCTGGCGCGCTTCGGCTTCACCGACCCGTCGCGCGCCGTGGTGATCGAGGCAGCGCTGGCGGAAGCCGCTGGCGGCGGGGCTTCCGCGCTCACGGGAGGCGGGGCGGCGGACGGCGATGGCGGAGAGGCGCTGCGTCGCACGCGGGTTTTTTCGGGCGGGGCCTGGCACGAGGCGGCGGTGTACCGGCGGGAGGTGTTGCGCCCGGGCCGGGCGGTGCGCGGGCCGGCGCTGATCATCGAGGCCAATCAGACCGTGGTGGTGGAGCCGGGATGGGCGGCCGCGCTGACGGCGGCGGATCACCTGGTGCTCGACCGGGTGGAGCCCTTGCCCCGGGCCGCCGCCCTGGGCACCGCGGCCGATCCGGTGATGCTGGAGATCTTCAACAATCTCTTCCGCTCCATTGCCGAGCAGATGGGGGTGGCGCTGCAGAACACCGCGAGCTCGGTGAACATCAAGGAGCGGCTGGACTTCTCCTGCGCGGTGTTCGACGCGGCGGGCGGGCTGGTTTCCAACGCGCCGCATATTCCCGTTCATCTGGGCTCGATGGACGGCAGCGTGGAGAGCGTGATCCGGGCCAATCCGAACCCACGGCCCGGAGACGTCTGGGCGCTGAACGCGCCCTATAACGGCGGAACGCACCTGCCGGACATCACGGTCTGCACGCCGGTCTTCGACGATGCGGAGCGGCTGATCTTCTGGGTGGCGTCCCGCGGGCACCACGCGGATATCGGGGGCACGGCGCCGGGATCGATGTCACCGGATGCGACGACCATCGAGCAGGAAGGGGTCTATATCGACAACCTGCTTCTGGTGGAGGGCGGCCGCTTCCGGGAGGAGGCCGCGCTGGCATTGCTCACGGGCGCGACCTATCCCGCGCGGAACCCGCCGCAGAACATCGCCGACCTGAAGGCGCAGGTGGCCGCCAACGCGCGCGGGGCGGCGGAACTGCTGCGCGCGGTGGAGAACTTCGGCGCCGAGGTGGTCCACGCCTACATGAACCACGTGCAGGACAATGCGGCGGAAAGCGTGCGCCGCGTGCTGGATCGGCTGCCGGAGAGTGCCTCCTTCGACTACGCCATGGATTCCGGCCGGCGTGTGCAGGTGAGGATCAGCGTGGATCGCGTGGCCCGCGAGGCCACCGTGGACTTCACCGGAACCTCCCCCCAGCAGCCCGACAACTTCAACGCGCCGCGCCCGGTGACGCGGGCGGCGGTGCTTTATGCCTTCCGGCTGCTGGTGGACTCCGACATCCCGATGAACGCCGGATGTCTGCGGCCGATCCGGATCGTGGTGCCGGAAGGCTCCATGCTGTCGCCGCAGTGGCCGGCGGCGGTGGTGGCGGGGAATGTTGAGGTCTCCCAGGCCGTGACCAGCGCATTGCTGGCGGCAGTGGGCGCGCTGGCTCCGGCGCAGAGCACGATGAACAACCTGACCTTCGGGAATGCCGAGTACCAGTACTACGAGACGATCTGTTCCGGTGCGCCGGCGGGCGAGGGGTTCGACGGGGTGGCGGGGGTGCAGACCCACATGACCAATTCCCGCCTGACCGACCCCGAGATCCTGGAAACGCGGTTCCCGGTGGTGCTGGAGGAGTTCTCGATTCGGCCAGGCTCAGGCGGTCGCGGGCGCTGGAACGCGGGGGATGGCACGCGCCGGACCATCCGCTTCCTGGAGGCGATGGAGGTGGCGATCCTTGCGGGCCACCGTGAGGTCCCGCCGCCCGGACTGTTCGGCGGGGAACCCGGCGAACTCGGGCGGAACCTCGTGCGGCGGCTGGACGGGACGGAGGAGGTGCTGCCGGGATGCGCGCGCTCCGCCCTGCGCGCCGGGGAAGCAGTGACGATCGTGACGCCCACCGGGGGCGGCTACGGGATGGGGTCGGAGCGGCCGTAAGGCGCCAGGCCGGGGGAGACGATCCCCCGGCTTTCCCTCAACCACCCTGGAGCAGGCGGACGATGCCGTCGAGCTGGTCCAGGTCGCGATAGGCGACGGTGACGCGGCCGGACCTTCCGCGATGCTCAATGGCGACGCGCAGGCCCAGGCGCTCGCTGAGTTCCCGCTCAAGGGCACGGGTTTCGGCGTCCTGCTGGCGGGCGGCGCGCGGGCGCTCGGCGGCGGCGGCAAGGGCTTCCGTCTGGCGCACGTTCAGGCCGCGGGTGACCACCAGCTCGGCCAGGCGCACGGGATCGGGCGCGGTGAGCAGCGCGCGGGCATGCCCGGCCGTGAGGCTGCCGCGGCCGAGCATGCTGCGGACTCCCGGGGGCAGGCCCAGCAGGCGCATGGTGTTGGCGACATGGCTGCGGCTCTTGCCGACGGCGTTGCCGAGCGCTTCGGGTTTGAGACCGAATTCCTCCGTGAGGCGGCGATAACCCTCGGCCTCCTCCAGCGCGTTCAGGTCCTCCCGCTGAAGGTTCTCCACCAAGCCTGCGGCCATGGCGGCGCGGTCGTCCATGTCCCGGACAACCACGGGAACCTCATGCAGCCGGGCACCCTGCGCCGCACGCCAGCGGCGTTCGCCGCCGATGATCTGGTAGGTGCCGGCGCTGCCGGGCTTGGGACGCACCAGGATCGGCTGGAGAACGCCATGCTCCTGAATGGAGGCGGTGAGTTCGGCAAGCGCCTCGGTGTCCATGGGGCCGCGCGGCTGAAAGGGGCCGGGCTCCATGGCTTCCACCGGCAGGTTCTGCGGCGTGGCGGCCGCCGATCCGACCACCCCGGGGCCCTGGTCATCACCGAGCAGGGCGGACAACCCCATGCCGAGGCGAGCGGGCTTGCGGCTCATGGTGCGGTGGCCTTGGCGCGCGCCCGGGCGCGATCCCGGCGGAGGAGTTCGGCCGCCAGCTGAATGTAGGCCTGCGCGCCGGCGGAGCGGACATCGTAGAGCAGCACGGGCAGGCCGTGGGAGGGCGCCTCGGAGACGCGGATGTTGCGAGGAATCACCGTGTCGTACACCCGGTCCTTGAAGAAGCTGCGCACGTCACGCGCGACCAGCTCGGAAAGGTTGTTGCGGCGATCGAACATGGTCAGCACGATTCCGTCCAGCATCAACTCGGGATTGAGGCGCTTCACCCGTTCCACCGTGCGGGTCATCTGGGAGATGCCTTCCAGCGCAAAGAACTCGGTTTGGAGCGGCACGAGAACGGATTGCGCGGCGACCAGAGCGTTGAGCGTGAGCAGACCAAGCGAAGGCGGGCAATCCATCAGCAGATAGTCGTAGCGGGACAGCGCAGCCGCATCTCGCGTCAGGGCATTGGCGAGACGGCGCTCGCGGTCTTCCATGCCCACCATCTCGATCTCGGCACCGGCCAGGTCATTGTCGGCAGGCAGAAGGTCGAGGCCAGGGATCTTGCTTGGGCGGATCAGGTCGCTCACCGGCCGGTCTCCGACGAGAAGGGCATACGACCCTTCGCCGCGCTCCGTCCGCGGCACGCCGAGGCCGGTGGAAGCGTTGCCTTGCGGGTCGAGGTCCAGCAGCAGCACGCGTTTGGTGGTGGAGAGCGCGGTCGCCATGTTGATGGCGGTCGTCGTCTTGCCGACGCCACCCTTCTGGTTGGCGAGGGCGATCCGGCGTGGGCCGGACCTGAGATCCGGTGCGCGCGGCGAGGAGGGGCGGTCAGGGCCCGGCACGGCGTATTCCTGTGATGCGAAGGATGGTGGCGTCCGGCTCGGTGCGGCTCTCGAAGCGCTCCACCTGCATTGTCCAGTCCGCGGAGGCGGCGGTCAATTCGGACTCGGCGGTGCGGCCCTTGGGAAAGAGAGCGCTGCCGTCTGGGGCGAGCAAGCGAGCCGCATGTCCGAGCAGGACCGGGAGGGGCGCCAGGGCGCGGGCGGTGAGAAGCGCCAGCAGCGGGAGAGTGGCGGCCTCGATCCGGCAGGCATGGACGGTAACGTGCGACAGGCCGAGTTCGGCGGCGGCGGTGGTGAGGAAAGCAGCCTTTCGCTTGTCGGACTCAACGAGGTGCCAAGGGCGGGCCGTGTCGGCGGTGGCGAGCACCAGGCCCGGGAAGCCACCACCGGTGCCAAGGTCGGCGGCGGGGCCCTGGCCGGGCGGGAGCAGCGAAAGGAGCTGAAGAGAGTCCGCGACATGCCGTCGCCGAAGGGTTTCCGCATCGCGCTCGGCGACAAGATTGATGCGGGCGTTCCAGCGCAGAAGAAGGCCAAGAAAGCTCTCGAGGCGCTGCTCTGTTTCACGTGAAACGGCCGAAGGTGGCGGCTTCATCGGGCGGGTGCCCCCGCACGACGGAGATGCCCCGCAAGCGCAACCAGCGCCGCCGGGGTGACGCCCGGAACGCGCCCGGCCGAGCCCAGTGTTGCCGGGCGGGCTGCCTCAAGCCGCTGGCGCATCTCGGTGGACAGGCCGGCGATGGCGGCGAAGTCGATCTGGTCCGGAATGGGGAGGCGTTCCTCGCGCTCCAACGCGGCGAACTCCGAAGCCTGCCGCGAGAGGTAAGGCGCGTAGAGCGCTTCGGCTTCCAACTGGGCACGGACACCCGGCGGCAGGTCGCGGAGCCAGGGAAAGGCCGTCTCCAGCGCCGGAGTGGCAGCGGCGGGAAGCGCGATGATCTCGAGCAGGCTGCGGGGGATCCCATCCTGGTTGATCGGGAGGCCGGCGGCCGCCAGTGCGGCCGGTGTCGCGACCTCCGCACGGGCGCGGGCAAGAGCTGTCGCGACGGCACCGGCAAAGGCGCCGTGCCGGGCCGCGCGCTCCTGGCCGACGCAGCCCCAGGCAATGCCGATATCGGTGAGACGAAGATGAGCGTTGTCGGCCCGCAGGCGCAGGCGGTGCTCGGCGCGGGCCGTGAGCATGCGGTAGGGCTCGCTCACCCCCTGGGTGGTCAGGTCATCCACCAGCACGCCGGCGTAAGCCTGCGTACGTAGGAGAAGGCGAGGTTCAGTGCTGCCCGAGGCGCGATGGGCGGCGTTGACCCCGGCGAGCAAGCCCTGGGCCGCGGCTTCCTCATAGCCGGTGGTTCCGTTCACCTGACCGGCCAGGAAGAGCCGGGGCACGTCGCGGACCTCCAGGCTGGCACGCAGGGCACGGGGATCGAGATGGTCGTACTCGATGGCATAGCCGTGGCGCAGGATCCGGGCGTGCTCAAGGCCGGGGATGCTGGCGATGACGGCGTCCTGCACGTCGCGCGGCAGGCTGGTCGAGATGCCGTTCGGGTAAACGGTGGGATCGTCGAGCCCCTCCGGCTCAAGGAAGATCTGGTGGCGCTGCCGCTCAGCGAAGCGGACAACCTTGTCCTCGATGGATGGGCAATAGCGCGGACCGGGCCCCTGGATCTGCCCGCTGTGGATCGGCGCGCGGTCGAGGTTCGTGCGGATGATCGCGTGGGTGCGGGGCGTGGTGGCAGTGATGCCGCAGGACAGCTGGGGCGTGGTGATGCGGTCGGTGAGCCAGGAAAGCGGCTCGGCCGGATCGTCGCCGGGTTGGGCCTCGACGGCGGCCCAGTCGATGGTGCGGCCGTCCAGGCGCGGCGGGGTTCCGGTCTTGAGGCGGCGCACGGGAAGGCCGAGCCCCGCCAGCGACAAGGCAAGACCCACCGACGCCGGATCGCCGTGGCGGCCGGCCGGGTGGCGCTCAGGGCCCAGATGGATTTCCCCGCGGAGGAAGGTGCCGGCCGTCACCACCACGGCACCGCAGGAAATGCGGGCACCATCGGCGGTCAGGACGGCGTCGATCCCGCCGTCCCGGCCACGCTCCAGCCCCTCCACCATGGCTTCACGAATGGAAAGGTGGGGGGTGGCTTGCAGCAGCCCGCGAACGGCCTCGCGATAGAGGCGCCGGTCCGCCTGTGCCCGGGGACCACGGACGGCCGGCCCCTTGCTGCGGTTCAGCACTTTGAAGTGTATGCCTGCGGCATCGGCAGCGCGCGCCATGATTCCGTCAAGTGCGTCCACCTCCCGCACGAGGTGCCCCTTGCCGACGCCGCCGATGGCGGGGTTGCAGGACATCTCGCCGAGCGTGTCGAGGCGGTGGGTCAGGAGCAGGGTCCGGGCGCCACAACGCGCGGCTGCTGCGGCCGCCTCGGCCCCGGCATGCCCGCCACCCACCACCACCACGTCGAAGCCGAACGTCATGCGCGGGCTATACCGCCGGCGATCGCACCGGGGTAGCCGCCACGCTCACTTCCCGATGCAGAACTCCGCAAAGATGCGGTCCAGGATGTCTTCCGCGCCCACCCGACCCGTCAGGCGGCCCAAAGCGCGCAGAGCTTCGCGCAGAGCATCCGCGCGAAGCTCGGGGAGGAGGGCCGCCTGCGCCTCGCCCAGCTGGGCCAAGGTGTCGCGCAAGGCAGCCCGGTGGCGCGGGCGGGAGAGGAGAGCGGCCCCAGTGCTGGGTGCCAGCAGAGCCGCCTCGGCCTGGAGCCGCGCCCGGAGAAGGTCAAGACCTTGGCCAGTTACGGCGGACACAGGAATGGCGCCATCGGGAACAGGCCCGCCCAGGTCAGCCTTGTTGGCAACAACCACGCAAGGACGGCGAGCCATGAGGGCCAGGGTGGCCGGATCTGGCGAAGCCTCACAAACCAGCACCGCGAGGACGATGTCCGCAGCCTCGCCACGATGAAGGGCGCGGCGAACACCCTCTGCCTCGATCTCGTCACCAGCTTCCCGCAGCCCGGCGGTGTCGGCCAGCACGGCGGGAAGGCCCGCCAGGATCAAGCGGCTCTCCACGATATCGCGGGTCGTGCCGGCACGGGCGGAAACAATAGCGGCCTCCCGCCCGACAAGGGCGTTGAGGAGCGAGGACTTCCCCGCGTTCGGCGCGCCGAGAATGGCAATGTCGAGGCCGTCGCGAATACGCTCGGCGCCATTATCCGTGACAAGACGGATGGCGATCTGCTCGGCCAGTTCGGTCACGCCGGACTCGATTGCGGCATCGAGGCTACCAGGCAGATCCTCATCCTCAAACTCGATCAGAGCTTCCTGGCGGGCGAGCAAGGCCGTGAGGCGCTCGGCCCAGCCCTGCACCAGGCTGGCGAGGCCACCGCCGGCCAAGCGGAGTGCCTGGCGTGCCTGGGCGGCCGTCTCCGCCTCGATCAGGTCGATCACCCCCTCAGCCGCGGTCAGGTCCATGCGGCCATTCAGCACCGCACGGCGGGTAAATTCTCCGGCTTCGGCAGGGCGGGCACCGAGCGCAACAAGAGCGGCACCAACACCCTCAACCACGGCAGTGCCCCCATGCAGATGCAACTCGGCAGAATCCTCTCCGGTGTAGGAGGCTGGACCGGGAAGCCAAAGCACCAGGGCATCGTCGAGCGGTTCGGCGGAGGTGTCGCGCAGAGTACGCCGGGACGCGCGGCGTGGCGGCGGAAGGGCACCAGCCAAGTGGGCGAGAACAGTGCCGGTGGCGGGTCCGGAAAGGCGCATGACCGCGATGGCGGACCGGCCCGGGACCGTGGCCAGGGCAAAGATGGTGTCCACTCGCTTAGGCCTTGGCGGGCGGCACGTCCTGCTCGGTCAGCATCAGGCGAGGAACCCGGCCGCCATCGCGAACATGGGTGGCGAGGATCTCGTCCACATCCTCCTTGGTCCGGGCCTGGTACCAGATGGCCTCCGGATAGATGACGATCACCGGGCCGAACTCGCAGCGGTCCAGGCAGCCCGCGCTGTTCACGCGAATGCCGGGCAGTCCCATTTCCTTGGCGCGGGCCTTCATATAGTCACGCAGCATCTCGCTGCCGCGGGCGGCGCAAGAGCCTCGGCGATGGCCTTCGGGACGGCGATTGGTGCAGGCGAACAGATGAACGCGGAACCAGGGCAGCGGGTCAGCCAGCGTTTCACGTGAAACAGCGGCGGGCAGATCATCGGGCAAGGCGCGTCTTCCTTGGTCGTGCGGCGTCACCGGCATGTAGAGGCAGAGCCCGCCCGGCGCGAGGCCTGCGTGTACCCTTTCCGCCCTGCGGCCCGCATGGCTTGACGCCGGGGCCGGCACGTCCGACGAATGCAGCCAGGCCAGACCCATGCCCCAGATCTTCCTCCACACCCCCCTCGGCACCCTCACCCTCTCGGAGGAGGACAACGCCCTTATTGCCCTCGACTGGGGACAAGGACGCGACCGCGAGGAGACGCCCCTGCTCCGCCGCGCGGCCGACCAGCTGCAGGACTACATGGATGGGCTTCGAACCAGCTTCGACCTGCCGCTGAACCCGACGGGCAGTTCCTTCCGTCGCAAGGTCTGGCAGGCGCTGTGCGAGATCCCCCATGGCGAGACGCGTTCCTATGCCGAGCTGGCGCGCGGCCTGGGCACGGCGTCCCGCGCGGTCGGAGGAGCGAACGCGGCCAATCCTCTGCCCATCCTGATTCCCTGCCACCGGGTGATCGGGGCCGGCGGCAGCATCGGTGGCTATTCCGGGGAAGGAGGGCTGGCCACGAAGCGCTGGCTGCTCGCCCTTGAGCGCCGCACGCGCCGCCCCGATCCGGCCAGCCCCGACCTGCTGGACGAGGACCCCTCCTTCCTCCAAGAAGGGCGCCGAGCCCAAGGCCCCCAGGAACCCCGTCGATGAACCACGCGATCCGCCTTCATGAGACCGGTGGCCCGGAGAAGCTCGTCTGGGAAGAGGTGCCCCTTCCCGCGCCCAAGCCCGGCGAGGTGCTGATCCGGCATGCCGCCGTCGGATTGAACTTCATCGACGTTTACTTCCGCACCGGCCTCTACAAGGTGCCGTCCATGCCCGCCGTGATCGGCATGGAGGCGGCTGGCACGGTCGAGGCGCTGGGCGAGGGCGTGGAAGGCTTCGCACCCGGCGACCGGGTGGCCTATGCCATGGGACCGATCGGCGCCTATTCGGAAGCCCGCACCATCCGCGCCGACGTGCTGGTGAAGTTGCCGGACGACATCCCCTTCGACACGGCCGCGGCGATGATGCTGCAGGGGCTGACGGCGCAGTACCTGCTGCGCCGGACCTACAAGCTGCAGGCGGGCGAGACGATCTTGGTGCATGCCGCGGCGGGCGGCGTGGGGCTGATCCTGGTGCAGTGGGCCAAGGCGCTCGGTGCCACCGTCATCGGCACCGTCGGCAACGAGGCCAAGGCAGAGTTGGCGCGCGCCCGTGGTTGCGATCACGTGATTCTCCAAGGCGAGGACCTGCCGGCGCGGGTGAGCGAGATCACGCGGGGGGCACGGCTGCCAGTGGTCTACGACAGCGTCGGGCGGGATACCTTTGCCGCCTCGCTGGACTGCCTCGCGCCCTTCGGGCTCATGGTGTCCTATGGCAACGCCTCCGGCCCCGTCACGGGGGTGGATGTGGGTATCCTGGCGGCCAAGGGCAGCCTGTTCCTCACGCGACCGACACTGGCCACCCACACCGCCAAGCGGGCCGACCTGCTGGCCATGGCGGAGGACCTGTTCGATGTCGTTCGAAGCGGCAAGGTCAAGATCGAGGTCAACCAGACCTTTGCGCTCCGCGATGCGGGGCAGGCGCATATCGCACTTGAAGCACGCAAGACCACGGGCAGCACCATCCTTCGGCCGTAAAATTTCCGGCAAACGAAGCAGCCCGAACTGACAGGAATCATTCCGGTCAGTTGCGGAGGAAGTAGCGGTAGCGGTAGGCCTCGGCCAGCCCGGCCGTGGCATAGACACTGCGGGCAGACGTATTGCCGGGTGCCACCTGCAGCCAGCAATGGCCCGCGCCGCGTGCCGCGCCCCACCCGGACAGCGCACCCAGCAAGCGGCGCCCCAGACCGCGCCGCCGGAACTCCGGTCGCACCGCAAGGTCGAAGAGGCCGCAAAGGGATCCGTCGGCCACGGCATGGCCACAGGCGGCGGGCACCCCGTCCTGGTGCAGCACCAGCCATGTGGCGGGGCGGGCGAGAAGCGGTGGCGTCCCTTCCTTTTCGGCGCGCCGCGCGCTGCCCTGGTACTCGGCCGTGGCCAGCACGGAGAGCCAGCCTGGGCCGGGAGAGGCAAGCCACTCCGCGCCGGCCTCGGTGGCAGGCTGGATCCCGCCCTGCATGATCACGGCACCTTCCGCCTCCCTGTAGCCGCGAGCCTCCAGCAAGGGGAGGAGCCCCGGAGGGTCCAGCGGGGTGGAGCGGAAGCGGCAGGGCAGGCCGAGAGCGGCGTAGTGCGCCTCGATCCGGCCGATGCGCACCTCCAGCTCCGGGTCTTCTCCGGGGTCCAGCGAGCAGGCGGCATTCGCGCGGCCGGTGCCACCCATGAAGCCACGGACGACGAAGCCGCCATCCCAGGCCACGCGCGGTGCCGGGACGGCGTTCAGCGCGGCGCGCTCCAGCAAGGGCACATCAAGGTTCATCCAACACCTCCCCGGTTCGGGGCCGCCCGGCAGGATCATTCCTTCCCGGATGCGGCAGGCTGCGAAACCGGCGCCGGAAGGCTGCGTTGGTCCCTCGCAAACCGCAACCGATCCGGAGAAACACAATGAAGAAGACGAGCCTCATCCTGGCCGTGGCCGCTGGCCTGATCGGCGCCCCGGTGGCCTTCGCCCAGGCTCCGGCCCCTCAGCCCTCCGTCTCCACCGCACCGACGGCGCGCGCGCCCGGTGGCGTGACCGTGGACCAGGGCGCGGGCGTTCCCGGCGCCGCCGCTTCGCCCAGCGCGCCCGGCCCGGCCGGTGGCCCGCCGAGCCCGCTGACCGGTACCCCCGGTATCCAGGCTCCCTCGCAGCAGGGCGGCAGCGGCGGCGGTGGCGCCGGCGGAAACGGCGGCTGATCCGCCTGCCCGCGCTCGCCGCGGGCAGATAAGGAAAGGGCCTGTCCCGGCAATGCCGGGACAGGCCCTTTTCCGTTGGGGCCGCCCGTGGCGGCTCAGGTGTTCATGGCGTCGAAGAAATCCTGGTTGGTCTTGCTGTACTTCAGCTTGTCCAGCAGGAACTCCATGGAGTCCTGCGTGCCCATCGGGTTCAGGATACGGCGCAGCACCCACATCTTCGACAGCTCCGAGCGGTCCACCAGGACCTCCTCCTTGCGGGTGCCGGACTTGGTGATGTCGATCGCCGGGAAGACGCGCTTGTCCGAGAGCTTGCGGTCCAGGATGATCTCCGAGTTACCGGTGCCCTTGAACTCCTCGAAAATCACCTCGTCCATGCGGCTGCCCGTGTCGATCAGCGCGGTCGCGATGATCGTCAGCGAGCCGCCTTCCTCGATGTTGCGGGCCGCGCCGAAGAAGCGCTTGGGGCGCTGCAGCGCGTTGGCGTCCACGCCGCCCGTCAGCACCTTGCCCGAGGAGGGCACGACGGAGTTGTAGGCGCGGCCGAGGCGGGTGATGGAGTCCAGCAGCACGACCACGTCGCGCTTGTGCTCCACCAGGCGCTTGGCCTTCTCCAGCACCATCTCCGTCACCTGCACGTGGCGCGTCGCGGGCTCGTCGAAGGTGGAGGCGACGACCTCGCCGCGCACCGTGCGCGCCATGTCCGTCACCTCTTCCGGCCGCTCGTCGATCAGCAGCACGATGAGGAAGACATCGGGGTGGTTCGCCGAGATCGACTTGGCGATGTTCTGCAGCATCACCGTCTTGCCGGTGCGCGGCGGCGCCACGATCAGAGCGCGCTGGCCCATGCCGATCGGCGAGATCAGGTCGATAACCCGGTGGGTGTTGTCCTTGGTCGGACCCTTGCCGACGCTCTCGATCTCCGGATTTTCCATCCGCAGGCGCCGGGTGGGATAGAGCGGCGTCAGGTTGTCGAAGTTCACCCGGTGGCGCACCGCCTCGGGCGGCTCGAAGTTCACCGTGTTGACCTTCAGCAGCGCGAAGTAGCGCTCGCCGTCCTTGGGCGCCCGGATCTGGCCCTCCACCGTGTCGCCGGTGCGCAGCGCGAACCGGCGGACCTGGGCGGGGGAGACGTAGATGTCGTCCGGACCGGGAAGGAAGTTCGACTGCGGGTTGCGCAGGTAGCCGAAGCCGTCCGACAGGATCTCGAGCGTGCCATCCCCGTGGATCGCCTGGTCGTTCTCCGCCAGCGTCTTGAGGATGGCGAACATCATGTCCTGCTTGCGGAGCGAGGAGGCGTTCTCGACGCCGACCTCCTCCGCGAAGGCGAGCAGGTCGCCAGGGCTTTTGGCCTTCAGTTCGGAAAGGTGCATTCAGTGGTCTCGATCGGCGGGGCCGAAGGGGAGAGGGTGCGCGGAACCTGGATAGGGCTGGCTGAGACCAGCACCTCCGCCGGGCGGCGGGATTCCGATGGCGATGCACGGGGCGGTGGCGGCCAATGAGCTTCCGTGAGAAGCCTTGGCGCTTGCACCGGCCAGGACCCTAGATGGCGGCCAGACCGCGCGTCAAGCCGTAAATAGGCAAAATTTAACGTGAAATCAAGGGGCGCTCCAGGCGGACCTGTTGCAGCAGGAGAACCGTCTTCGCGTCCATGATCGCGCCCGTCTCCACCATCGCCCAGGCCTCGGCGAGCGGAACGTCCAGCACCTCGATCCGCTCGCCTTCCCCGGCCAGCCCGCCACCCTCCGCCACGCGGTCCTCCGGTCCGTATTCCGCGAGAAAGAGATGCAGCCGCTCCGCGGAGGAGCCGGGGCTCGGGTAGAGCGTGAACAGCTTCCGCACCGCGCGCAGACGGTAGCCCATCTCCTCCCCGGCCTCGCGGCGCACCGTCTCGGCCGGATCGTCGTCGCCCTCCACGATGCCCGCGCAGGCCTCCACAAGCATCGGCCCGTCCCCGTTCACCATGGCCGGGACGCGAAGCTGACGCACCAGGAGGACCGTCCCGCGCGCGGGGTCCAGCGGCAGCACGGCGGCGCCCACCCCGTTGTGGTAGACCTCGCGCTCCTGCGGTGCCCCGCCGTCTTGGGCGAAGGTGACCTTTTCCAGCCGGAACCAGCCATCCGAGAGCGTCTCGCGCCCGAGGATGCGAATGCGGCCGCCCTGATCCTCACCCAACCCCGATCTCCTTGCCCGGTTCGCACGCCCGATGCGCATACCCCCAGCCCGGGGCGGCGGCACGCGCCAGGGGAACGCGGGGCCGATGTTGGCGTTGGGTCACGCCCCGCCTCGTTCCGGTGCCATGCGGCGGATTGCCCCTTCCAAGGCGTCACCGATGCGCCACCCTGTTGAGCGCCGTGCCGCCGCACCGCGCTCCTCAGGTCCCGAACGCATGCCGACGTCCAGCCATTCGTCCCGGAGCCGCCTCGCGGCTCTTCTTCTCGCGGCCCTCCTCGCCGCCTGCGCCCCGCCCCAGGCCGCCGTCTGGGACGGCCGGCGCGGCTATGACGGCAACGGCGATTACGGCTACGGCATCGCGGATTCGAACATCGGGGCCTCCCGCGCGGAAGCCGGCTTCTACCGGGGCCAGGCCGCGAGCCGCTATGCCGTGCCCGGTCCGCCGGAGGATCCCTGGGGCCCGCACCTGCGCGAGGCCTCGGCCCGCTTCGGCGTGCCCGAGCGATGGCTGCGCGCCATCATGCGCCAGGAGAGCGGCGGCCGGCCCTACGACGCCAGCGGGATGCCCATCACCTCGCCCGTGGGGGCCATGGGGCTGATGCAGGTGATGCCGCGCACCTACGACACCCTGCGCGCCCGCCACGCCCTCGGCCCCGACCCCTACGAGCCGCGCGACAACATCCTGGCCGGCGCGGCCTATATCCGGGAGATGTACGACCGCTTCGGCGCGCCGGGTTTCGCGGCCGCCTACAATGCGGGGCCGGACCGGGTGGAGGCCTATCTGGCCGGCGCCAAGATCCTGCCCGACGAGACCATCAACTACGTCGCCAGCGTCGCGCCGCGTCTCGGGCCGGAGGTGGCGATGAGCGGGTCCTTCACGACGGTGGCCGAAGCGCCCGCCGCCTACGCGGCCGGTGCGGAGGACGACCCTTCCCGGCGCGCCTTCGACGGCGGCGGGCTGGTGCTGCCGGGTGCCCCGACAGGCGTGTTCCGGTGACGCCAGGGGACGGTTTAGTGCCTCCCCTGGCTTCGAAACGCCCGTCGGGCCCGGCTCCCGGGCCGGCTTAGCGATAGCCCCGGGGCTGCTGGCGTGCCCAGGCGTCGCGCTGGCCGGCCTCATAGGCCCGGCGCTCGCCCATTTCGCGCCGCTGCCGCCAGAAGTCCCGGCGGTGGCGCCACTCCTCGTGGCGCTGCCAGCGCTCGCGCTCCCAGTCGGGCTGGGCGTAGCCGCCATGGCCGTAGCCGTACCCCTGCGCCCTGGCCTCCGGAACGAGGGAGACGCTGCCGAGGGCAACCATCAGACCGAGGATCATGCGCTTCATCGGGAACCCCAAGCCAGGAACAACCCCGGCCTTTCATCCCCCATGATGACCTCGTTTCCGGCAACCCTATGACGGTCTTCGCCCCCTTTCCGTCACGGTGCGGCAGGCCTCACCAGCGCAGCCCCGCTTCTCCGGGAAGGGCCTGCCGGCCGGGGCGGTGAGGGCCTGCCGCAGATCGCCTGGCGCCGCTCCCAGACCCTTCGCCGCCGCGCCGGCGGGACCGAAGCGCCATGAAGCCCTCTCAAGGGCGCGGGCCGACCTGTCGGCCGCCGGAGGCCCACGACCTCAGGCGCGTGACCAACCGACCGCGGGGCTCGCCTAGAACGGCTTCACGATCACCATGACGACGATCAGGATCAGCAGCAGCGTCGGCGCCTCGTTGGCGATGCGCCAGTAGCGTTCCGTCCTCGGCCGCTCGTCGCGCTCGAAGCCCTTGCGCGCCGCGGCCAGGTGCATGTGGAAAATCGTCATGCCCAGGAAGCCCGCCATCTTCCCGTGCCACCAGCCCGCGCGCCAGTCGACGATGCCCGGCGTCAGCACCAGGGTGATGCCAAGCAGCCAGGCCGCGATCATCGCGGGGTTCATGATGGCGCGCAGCAGGCGGCGCTCCATCACCTTGAACATGCCCGAGGTCTCGCCGCCGGCCGGCACGGCGGAGTGGTAGACGTAGAGGCGGGGCAGATAGAACAGCCCGGCCATCCAGGCGAACACGGCGATGAGGTGCAGCGCCTTGGTCCAGGGATAGAGCGCTGCCAGGAAGGGAATGGTCACGCCGCCATCCTCCCGATGCCCAGCAGGGCCGGAAGCTCCGCGTGGTCGTGGAAGATCTCCTTGACCCCGGCGGCGCGCAGGTCGGCCGCCGGGGTGTCCTGGGCGAAGCCCAGGACGCGGCAGCCGGCGGCGAGCCCGGCCCGGGCGCCGGCGGTGCTGTCCTCGATCACCACGCAGTCCCGCGGGTCGGCGCCGCAGAGCTTCGCGGCGGCAAGGTAGAGGTCGGGCCAGGGCTTGGCGCGGGGCACGTCCTCGAAGCAGAGCAGGCGGCCCTCGAAGTGATGGAAGAAGGGCAGGATGGCGGCCTTGGCGCGCAGCTCCGCCCGGCCGGAATTGGAGGCGACGGCCATGGAGATGCCGGCGGCCGCCACCGCCTCCACCGCCGCCCGGGCACCGCGGATGGGCTCAAGCACGCCGGCGGCGTAGCGGGCGACGATGCGCTCCACCACCTGCTCCGACCAGTCCACCGGCAGGGGCGCGCCGAGGCGGCGCTCCACCACCTCCCGGATGTCGGGAAGGGCGGTTCCCATGAAGGCGTGCTTGGCCTCCTCCATGGTCGTGGGCCAGCCCCGCTCGGTCAGGTCGTCGGCGATGGCGCCGTTGGCCACGGCCTCGCTGTCGGCCAGCACGCCGTCGCAGTCGAAGAGCACCGCCGCGGGGCGGAGGGCGCGGGCGCTCATGCCGCCGCTCCCAGGGGGGGCACCCGCAAGGGCTGGGCGGCGCCGTGCGGGCAGTCCTTGTGGGCCTTGGGGCATTGCCGCCCGCCCGCGAAGGAGCAGAGCTTGCCGCCCGCGCGGTCGCGCGAGCCGCGCGTCTCGTCCCGCGCGCGGCGCACCAGGGCGGCCAGGGCGTCGATGAAGCCGGCATCGCTGTTCTGGGCGGGCACGCGGAAATAGCCGGGAACGCCCTTCTCGTGGGCCAGCTCGCGGTACTCCACGTCCAGCTCCACCAGGGTTTCCGAGTGCTCGGACACGAAGGCGATGGGGCAGATCAGCAGGGCCACGCCCTCGCGGCCCGCCTCCGCGATGGCCTCCTCCGCGCTGGGGCCCAGCCACTTCTGCGGCGTGACGCGCGACTGGTAGCAGAGGCCGTGCTCGATCTCCGGCATTCCCAGCGCGGCCATCACGGCCGCCACCGACTGCTCCACCTGCCACTGGTAGGGATCGCCCTGCTTCACGATGGTCTCGGGCAGGCCGTGGGCGCTGAACAGCAGGCGCAGCCGCGTGCCCTCCGGCACCGCCGCGCGGGCCTCGGCCCAGGAGCGGCGGATGATGGCGGCGGTGGCTTCCGCGAAGCCCCCGTCGGAGTGCCAGCAGCAGAGGGTGGTGGTGGGCACGGACAGCCCCGCCTTCTTCGCCGCCGCGTGCCAGACGCCCAGGCTGCTGCCCGTCGTGGTCGTGCTGAACTGCGGGTAGAGCGGCACCAGCACCACCTCGTCCGGCGCCCATGCCATGACGTCGCGCAGCGCTGCCTCGGTGAAGGGGTGCCAGTAGCGCATGGCGACGAAGCAGCGCGCCTGCATGCCGCCCGCCGCCAGCGATGCCTCCAGCGCCGCCGCCTGTTCCTCCGTCAGCTCCCGCAGCGGGGACTTGCCGCCGAGCACGGCGTAGTTGGCCGTTGCCTCCTTGGTGCGCCGCGCCGCGATCAGGCGGCCGAAGGGGATCCGGAGAAAGGCGGGGAAGCGGAGGATGGCCGGGTCGGTGAAGAGATTGGTCAGGAAGGGCCGCACCGCCGCCGGGCTGTCGGGCCCGCCGAGGTTGAACAGCACCACCGCCACCTTGCGGCGGCCTTCGCCCCTGGGGACGGGCGGGGCGGCGGGCTCGGCGGGGGCTGTGATGCTCATGATGCCGCCACATGCCACCTGGGGAAGCCGGGTCAAGGCCTGATGCGGCCGGAGTGAACGGGAGCCGGCTAATCCCCCGCCCCGGCGGCACCACCTTGGCGCTTGGACCGGAGCGCCACGCGGAACGCCACCTGCCCGGCCAGGGCCGCGCCGAAGGTGACCAGGGCGGCGGCCAGCGCCGGGTCGGGCCCCACCCCCGCCAGGGCCGAGCAGACCGCGCCCACCGCCATCTGCACGAAGCCGTAGAGGCCCGAGGCCGAGCCCACCACCCGCGGGTTCACCCCGATCGCCTGCCCCAGCGCGGAGGGGCCGCCGATGCCCGTGCAGATGGTGAAGGCGAACATGCAGCCCATGGCCCAGCCCACCGTCAGCCCGCCCGAAAGCACCACGGCCAGCAGCAGCGCCGCGGAAGCCAGGCTGGCCGCCCCGGCCCAGCGCAGCACCCCGTCCAGCGAGGCGCGGCCGATCACCCGGCTGGCCACCACGTTGCCCAGCGAGATGCCGATCACCAGCACGGCGAGGTAGAGCCCGACCTCGTGGTCGGGGCGGCCGAGTTCGCGAAAGATGAAGGGGGCGGCGCTGAAGAAGGCATAGGCCGCCGTGGTCATGCAGCCCCCGAGAAACGCGTAGCCCAGGAAAACCGGGGAGAGCGCGAGGCGCCCGTAGTCCCGGATGATGGCGGCGGCCGGGCTTCCCGTGCTTTGCCCGGTTTCGGGCAGCAGGCGCCAGGTGAAGAACAGGTTGGCCACCCCCAGCGCGCAAAGCAGCAGCAGCACGATGCGCCACCCCGCCGTGGCCGCCACCGCCGCCCCGATCAGGGGCGCGAGGCCGGGCCCGGCGGTGACCATCAGGTTCAGCAGCGCCAGCCGCCGCGCGGCTTCCCGGGGCGCCGAGGTGTCGCGCACGATGGCACGGCCCAGCACCACGCCAGCGCACCCCCCCAGCGCCTGAAACAGCCTGGCCACCACCAGCGTGCCGGCATCGGGCGCCAGCGCCGCGAGCAGACCGGCCAGGACATAGAGGCTGAGCCCCCCCACCAGCACGGGGCGGCGGCCGAAGCGGTCGGCCAGCGGGCCGTAGACAGGCTGGCCCAGCGCCAGGCCCAGCACGTAGAGGCTGACGGTGAGCTGCATGGCTCCCGCCGAGCCGCCCAGCGCCTCCGCCGCCTGGGGCATGGCGGGGACGAAGATGTACATGCCCACCGTGCCGCTGAAGGTGATGGAGGCGAGCAGCCACAAGGGCACGCGGAGGGTGGGCGGCGGACCGCCCGGGGCATCCTCCGGGCCGGGCTGGGACGGAAGGTGGGGGGGAAAGGGAGTGGGCAAAGCACATGGAGGCTAGGCCCGCTCATGCTGCGCCGCAACGGAAGCCGGCCCGGGCGCTTGTCCCGCCGCCCCCCGCCCACTAGGTGAAGCGCCGACACACGCCTCCGCCGAAGGCGCCGCCACGGGCCCCCTGCGGGCCAGGAAAGACCGAAGACACCCTCATGAGCGACACCCCGACCGACACCAGCCCCAACGACGCCGAGGCCCAGCCGGCGGGCGCGCAGGATGGGTCAGGCCAGAACGGTTCAGGCCAGGAGGCCGCACAGCCCCTGGACCCGGCGGCCGAGCTGAACGCCATGCGCGACAAGTGGCTCCGCGCCGAGGCCGAGATGCAGAACCTGCGCAACCGCCACAAGCGGGAGCTGGAGGATGCGCGCAACTACGCCGTGACCAAGTTCGCCCGCGACGTGGCGGACGCCGCCGAGAACCTGCGCCGAGGCCTGGACGCCCTGCCCGCCGCCGAGGGCGAGGACGGCCCCATCGCGAAGCTGCGTGGCGGCTTCGAGGGGGTGGAGCGCGCCTTCATCGCGATGCTGGAGCGCCACGGCGTGAAGGCGGAGGACCCCAAGGGCAAGCCCTTCGACCCCGAGCTGCACCAGGCGATGGCCGAGCAGCCCGCGCCCGAGGGCGTGGAGCCCGGCACGGTCATCACCGCCTGGACACCAGCCTGGACCATCAACGGGCGGCTGCTGAAGCCGGCCATGGTGGTGGTGGCGGGGAAGTAAGGGCCGGGCGGCGGGGCCGCCGGGAACCATCCTTCTTCTTCCGGTTGCTTGGCGAGGGCGGTCCCGCCCTCGCCTTTCATTTCAGGAGGGGAGGAGGTGCGGGGCACTTCTCTCTTCCGACCCTCCTGATTCATGGGATGGGGTCTTGTCCCGCGCTCCTCCCCTGAATACATCGGGGATCAGGACGGGTCGCCCCGTCCACCCCCATCCGATTTGAGATATTGGGGCCGCGCACGGTGCCTGGTTTCGGGCCGTGCCCCGGCCGCCGCGAAGGAGAAGTGACGGATGAGCAAGGTCATCGGTATCGACCTCGGCACCACCAATTCCTGCGTCGCCATCATGGAAGGCGGCGAAACGAAGGTCATCGAGAACGCGGAGGGCACGCGCACTACCCCCTCCATGGTCGCCTTCGCCAAGAACGGGGAGCGTCTCGTCGGCCAGTCCGCCAAGCGCCAGGCCGTGACCAACCCGACCGACACGCTCTACGCCGTGAAGCGCCTGATCGGCCGCCGCTTCGACGACCCCATGGTGCAGAAGGACGTCTCGCTCGTCCCCTACAAGATCGCGCGCGCCGACAACGGCGACGCCTGGGTTGATGCCGGCGGCACGAAGCAGGCGCCCCAGCAGATCAGCGCCTATATCCTGGGCAAGATGAAGGAGACGGCCGAGGCCTATCTCGGCGACAAGGTGACGCAGGCCGTCATCACCGTCCCCGCCTACTTCAACGACGCCCAGCGCCAGGCCACCAAGGAAGCGGGCCGCATCGCCGGCCTCGAGGTGCTGCGCATCATCAACGAGCCGACGGCGGCGGCGCTGGCTTACGGCCTCGACAAGAAGAACCACGGCACGATCGCCGTGTACGACCTCGGCGGCGGCACCTTCGACGTGTCGATCCTCGAGATCGGCGACGGCGTGTTCGAGGTGAAGTCCACCAACGGCGACACCTTCCTCGGCGGCGAGGACTTCGATCAGCGCGTCATCGATTACCTGGCCGACGAGTTCCGGCGCGAGAACGGCATCGACCTGCGCGGCGACAAGCTGGCCCTGCAGCGCCTGAAGGAAGCCGCGGAGAAGGCGAAGATCGAGCTGTCCTCGGCCAAGCAGACCGAGATCAACCTGCCCTTCATCACCGCCGACGCATCCGGCCCGAAGCACCTCGTGCTGCAGCTGACGCGCGCGAAGCTGGAGGCCCTGGTCGATGACCTGATCCAGCGCACGCTCGAGCCCTGCAAGAACGCGCTGAAGGATGCGGGCGTCACCGCCGGCGAGATCGACGAGGTGATCCTGGTCGGCGGCATGACCCGCATGCCCAAGGTCATCGAGGCCGTGAAGACCTTCTTCGGCAAGGAGCCGGCCCGCAACGTCAACCCGGACGAGGTCGTCGCCATCGGCGCCGCCATCCAGGGCGCGGTGCTCAAGGGCGAGGTGAAGGACGTCCTGCTGCTCGACGTGACCCCGCTGAGCCTCGGCATCGAGACGCTGGGCGGCGTGTTCACCCGGCTGATCGACCGCAACACCACCATTCCCACGAAGAAGTCCCAGACCTTCTCCACCGCCGACGACAACCAGACGGCGGTGACCATCAAGGTCTTCCAGGGCGAGCGTGAGATGGC
>Ga0210040_10003173_pt1 | contig 22427 bp, 6 predicted proteins | sample CryGeyCG12114_NA_FD_185462 | JGI IMG/M metagenome (GOLD analysis project Ga0210040, IMG submission 185462) | Groundwater microbial communities from aquifer - Crystal Geyser CG19_WC_8/21/14_NA (SPAdes) (version 2) | ecosystem: Environmental > Aquatic > Deep subsurface > Groundwater | place: USA...
CTTAAATTAATGAAAACAAGGCTCTTCTTTTCTATGTAGCATATAGAATGCATAGGAGAACGATGTTCATTGTAGAATTCTTCTATCGATTTTTGTTAGTAGACGGATAGAAAGTGAAACATTTTGAAACAACGTTCACTGTTGGAAAAATAATATCCATTTTGTGGCAATGCTATACTCTACCCCTTTTAGTAAATATAAATGAAACAATAACTTCTGTGGCAGCTAATGAGAGTGAAAGTACAAAAGGAATTAAAATACCCCTTTGACAATCATGGAGCATTTGAAGCATATAAAACATAAATACAAGAACTTTAGATCAAAAGTAAATGATTTATTCAGCTCTCGTAACTTGTGCATTCGAATATACACAGACTAATGGGGATTAAACTCATACTGGAGGAGTATGGAATGAAATACTTCCCATAAGTAATTTACACTTTCCACTTCCAGTTGATTCCCACAAGTAGCATGAGTTAAAAATGTCCGTAAACATTGTTAGTGCACACCAAGCCCTACTAACTAAGGAAACTGGCAAGAAAAACTTTCTATTTAGCTCGCCTCTTGCATAAATAATGAGCAAAAAAATGACAAATTGACATCAACTGTGTGACAGGAGGATTATAAAACATTACTTTATGCTTGGACAAACAAAAATGCTCCTCAAGTATAATAATGTGCTTGGCTATATAATGATTGACATAATAGGGGTATTCACGAGCACCGGGGTAACGGGGTATAAGGGTATTAGGGTAACTTTTCTCCATTTAAATACATTACAAAAAGTTACCCTTATACCCCGTTACCCCGGTGCTCGTGAATACCCCTAATAAGATGTGGAGTGATGACAGACATGAAAAGCAAACGGATAAATTGCGGTATAAATTGCTGATGCGGGAACATGTTAGCACTTGCCATCTTATTTTCTTGCCTGCACGCAATTTCTAATTTTACTTTAAACTAGCAGCATCGTGTGCCAAAAGTGCCATAAACATAATGTCACTTGTATGTAACTTACTTGCATTTAAGAACGCCGTTAATTCGGTCGTACCATTTGACAACATTGGCAATATTTGTGCACATAATCTCAAGTTGCAAACACTATTCAAAATTGAAAAATACATATGAGCCTGTACGACATAATTTGCCATCGCATGTTGCAGAGCAGGTGAAGCCAAGTGATTTAAAAAATCATCCTTTCAAAAGAAAAAAATCTCATTGTTTACCAGTACATCAAACCACAGGCACAGGATACCATACTAATGGGTTACAAAGGGTCTTTTGTATTCTTTTTCATTCAAGTGGAAATGGGACACAGATAGCATTCTAGACACATGGCATGAGCAACTTGATTTGCAACCGTGCCCACACACACACATACACATAGTACCAACTATTATAGAGTAAAACTTATTGCTTTCAGGTTTCCTCTTGTGCCATGTGCCACTGAAAGAGGAAATGGTGAAAGGAATTAGTCGGTGATTCCCACGTGCAACGCAATTTCGTTGGCCCATTACATTGAGAGATGCACGCTTCACCAACATTGCAGACATATACGTAAAATGGGATGAGAAACAGTATTATGAAGGATGAAGCGTTTACACTCTTATTTATAGGTGGGTGGCAAGGATCTCATCTGGAAAAAGAGATCCTTTGCACCAAACATAACCTACATGTTCATATAGCACACGGGATCTAGTCACATTAATCATATCCTCATTGGATTTTGCAACCAACGCGTATGCAGTTAGTTAGTTATAGGGATCTGTGTCTGCAAGAAAGTTGAAGTTCCTCTCGCTCCTATATGCAATACATGACAACAATAAGAGAAAACTCCAGGATATAATGTAGCTAGTTATTGTCAGTAGTTAATACATAATAGGAAATATTACCACACTGAGAAAAAATAACAAACTATAGTACGCTCAAAGTTAAAATGAAAACATTGCTTCGTTGGTTGTATTTTTCTGGTTACCTTGCTATGCTAACCAAATTAAACACAGGACCATTTAACCAAAATAGCAAACTCACTATTATGTAAAGTCCATTTTGACTTCGGACATGCAGTAACTATTGTCTGTTACAATGAAATTGAGAGTTTTCATTGTTAATTTGAGTATCTCTGTGAGTTGGCAGTTTGTCAAGCTTTGGAATAGGAAAAATTCCAATTGATATGGATGTGAATTAACTTTAAGTTAAGCTTGGAAAAAATAGCTAAGATGTGGAAGTATTTTCTGTTTCTTCACTATTTGGATTTTTGGAGCTTTAGGTCACTAAACCAATCTTGTCATATAACGTTAAAAAATGACTCTCTATTTGAATGAAACGGACAGGAACCAACTAAAATTACGTGTCGTGCTCATCATTTCGTAAGAAACTGGACGCAACTCCAATGTACACGAATAACTGAGCAGCTAACTTGAGTACACAAGTATAACACAGTGCTTTCTCCTAAAAGCAATTAAAGTTGATCAACTGCTGGAATATATAGAATCTAGAGTAACTAACTAACTAACGAGAAACTCACTTAAGTTATATACTGTATAATAATATACATGTAAGTTACAGTGGATTAGAGTTGTGCTGTGCGAAGCCTCATGTGAGCACATTTATTACAACGTGAACTCTTCTAGTGGTAGTTGGTAATTAGTTAGTCAGTGTGTGCACACAAGATATTTCATGGCTCATCATCATCACCATCACAGCTACAAATAGAGACGCATTTTAGCGCTCATGGAATGAGAGCCCACTCACTTAACTTACTTATCTTTGTGGGTGTGCACGCACAGAGTTTACACTCAATTAAAATCTTGATCATCCCAATTAATTCATGTCAAGAGAAGCCACTTCTGTGCTACCACTAGTGAGTGGCAGTAGCTAACAAGCAAACATAACAGGAGGAATCCACATACTCATCTCAAGCACTGTATATTATCCAGTATGTACTATATGTGTGCAACATAGGACATATTTACAATTAGTACTGCATGACAAAATGATTGCACTCGTTTTCTTCATTAGTGCATCCTTCCCATGTATGTTGGCAGCCACATTAATTAATTAGAAAACGAAAGGAAAAAGCTTTGTTTGTCTGCGCAGTTGAAATATAGTGGGATAGGGTTAAAAAAAAAACTATGCTCATTTTTGTATCCAGGGTACATTCCGCATGTTTGCACATCAGCTCACATCTATTTAGTCTATAAGATATGTTCTGAATGAATGTTCAAAGCATGTCTGTACTTGTGTACACACAAGATACTACCTCCCGTGTAGTAATGCATGCATGGCTGTGCACACACTGCTCTGCATATATGATGAGAGGCTGGAAATGTTGAATGACTGGGCAAATGAAGTAATCTCCTTAGTGTCTTCTGTTTAGGTATAGAGGGAATCAAAACGGTCGAGTCAACAAATAGTCAATTTGTAAATAGAGCAGGGATTTCAGCTCTGGGTGTCCATGTAATTCATAGTATCAACAGAACAACAAAGGGTCTCATTAAGTTTTGGGTCTTGATCATCAGTAGTTAGTTAGTCAATAATTTCGATTGCAGGGAATGTGCATTATAGATTTGTGGTAAGCTTGTACTTGTCTGAAGTGTGTGATTCTTTTTTACGGAAGGTATGCCAGGCTACTTGGACTAAAAAACCAGGGAAATAGAGACTTTTATGGAGGAAATAAAAAATAGAGACGTTTTTTGCTCAAGTATAGCATATGCAAGATTTATTATGCATGTCGTATGTTATTTACTTATTAGTCAAGGAGAGAAATCAGTTCCCTGGTTTATATTGACAAAAGTCTTTGATTTTTCAAACAAGTGTTCACAAGTTTTAAGTTATTTCCAATGGTCTAAACGAACTATAACTGACTGACTTGAAGATTGAAATTGAATTTCACTACTTGAGTCAATTTTCTAGTTCAGTTAGTCACAAAGTAATACAATCATGTGCGGAAATGAAATTCGAAGCATCCCGTCTCAGGAACTTTCAACTCCATCGTAGTCTGTAGTCATGTATGTATATTGTACAAATTATACACCAAAGCCTCTGGACTCGCAGTAATTATTTGTGCACCGGAAAACGACATAAGATACTTGTTATAATGTTTTGAATAATCTCCCCGTGGAAAAGTTAAACTTTATTCTCTCACAAGAAGATGATGATGCTTATCCCAGTGAGAACATTAAATCCTCTACAAGATGGCAACCTAAACGGATTCACTAGTCTTTCTCCGTTGTCTACAAAAAGGTGCACAATTTGTACAAAACGATCTCCAGTTTTTACTAACTACTATACTAACACATATAAACTCTGTGTACATGAAAACACACTGATATAATAATTTCCTGCTTCTTCCTATTAACAATCTAGAAACTCTATAGAAAAAATGAATCATATATGTTTAATTTTCTCATTGCACCCACAAAAGGAATGACTGACTGACTTTTTGACAATGTATTGTAGACAGGCAACAGTCGGCATCAAATCTACCCGTTCAAAAAGGGAGGTCCTGTGATGACACTATCATTGTGAATTCCTGTACATACACAAAATGTTGCATCATCATCATCATAATACTAATAATCATAACACGCAGAGACAAAGAGGGGAACTCGCAAACTTTTCCCATCAGCTTCTTATCTTCATTATTATTATTTGTCGTATAGACTTTAACGGGTGACTTGAGTAACTAACTAACTAACTGACTGAGTGAGTTGCAAAATCTTGTCCTTTCAACTAACTGACTGAAAATGATGGAGGGGTTCCTTCCAGGATTATTCCTGCATATGTCACGCTTAACTATACGAACTAGTTGGTTCAGAGATCGCAAATCCATTACTGATTACGACAGTACCAACCAAAAAGTCATATAAAACTTTCACATAGCACAAATTACCCAATATTTAGCCTCTCGCATTTATATTTATTGCGAACTACGAGCCGAGTCATCATTTTTGAAAAATTCATGGAAATGTTGAACGACATTCATGCTGCAGCCTCATTTTGTTAGGTCTGCTGACTTTTGATGATAATACAGTTTGTCCAAGAGCAAATTGTGCAATGTGCAATATATAACACAAAAAGAGATATAGGTTCCTGGCTTCCTACAAATAAATACTAAACTAAAAATTGTAGCACTAGATAAATGGCTAGGTAGGCAGAGATATATTTTATTTGGACACATTACTCTGACATGTCATGTAGGAACAATAACTGGAGTTCCCGGTACCTAACTAACTAACTACAATAGTAGAGCCGATAGCACAACAAACTCCCATACATCTTCATTCATTCAGTAATTACAGATAAAATAAATTTTGCGGGTGAGCAGTATCTCTTGATATGTGAAATAGGTGGGAGATAGGAGACATGGAGAAATTATTGTGGGTGAATTTATTTGTGATATTTCGTTGGAACTGTTGGAATAGAGCACTTTACAGTAACCAGTGTTCCTTGTGCTCGCAATCTTAGTAATTCGGAACGAGTACATGTACACAATGAACTCACTGACTGAGACTGAGAGATATTTTTACATGAGTGAGCTAGTTAGTTAGTTAGTTAGTTAGCGAGACTGCTTTCAGGAATTAATGCATTAGTAGATAGTACTGTACATAAAGTGGAGTTGATTTGCATTGCTGTGAGTCTTCACTGATTGCGTGTGATGTTGGCTTCTGAATCAAAAGACATTTCTCTAAAGCAGTTAGTTTAGTTTGTTCTCTTTTGAAGAATTGCCACCTTATATTGAGCAATATGGAAAATTTTGTGCGTTTGTTCCTGGTGTGTCTTTATGGAGCCATTATTATTATTAGTATGCTTATTATAGTTTGTTCAGCTGCTTTTCTCCTGATGCTTTGAAGTGCCAAGAGGAGCACAAATGTCTGTACGCATTGACTGCGAGTTTACTCCTGCAGGCTTGTTATGCATTTTTGATTGCTAGCGTTTGAAGCAAGAATTGTTATTGCAAAAGCAGTTAGGCAAATGAAAGTAGCTTTGTCAAAGCTGAGCAAAATATTGTGTAAGTGGATTTTACCTTCTGAAGGAGGACTGGCTGGTTTGGTGCAGAAGACTACTTAAGGTTCCAAGTTTTCAGGATCCGTTTCTCTGTGCAAAGAAAAATATGAGATTTAAGTTTTAACTAATTATGTTAATTGTTTTCCATTTTAATGTGCTGTGAAAGCAAGTACACAAAACATCATTATGTGTGCATGAAATCCAAACTTCCATACAGAGAGGAAACTATACGATGTAGACATAGAAAGTGTTAAAAATATTGCCAGTGTTTCATAAAATGTCACCAAGCCATGAGAATGAAAGATAAAAAATGAGTGAAACTTTTACAGTCTTTGGTACGAAATCTTATGAAACAGGCACGGCAAAGTCATATGAAGACTTATAAAACGCTCCAAGAGTTCAAGATATGGTGTGAAACTGAATCCATCAATCACTGAGACCCAAATTTGGCAGAATCCATCACAATAAACGTCTCGTGTTGTATGCAAATCAGAATACATGTTCACACATATACCCTTGTAAAAATAGACTTGGTGCGTAAAATGTTAGCCAAAGTTAATACTTTTTGAAAGCCACAAGTTTTTTCTTCATCCAAGTTGAAACTAGTTTTACATATCCTAAGAAAATGCAGTAATTTTCTCTCTCACTCACAGTTTGTAAAAAGTGGGCATGAAATGAACAGTTCTTCACACATTGGAATGCCTGCCAAAAGTTTAGCAAATATGCATACTCACTGGCTCACTATACACTGGCTTTGGGAACAGAATGTTGGGATCAATGAGGTGACACGGTCGGCAATGAATTTTAATGGAAATGGAAAGTTTAATGTGTTTTCTTCCACAAAGAATATGGTGGGTTAAGACTAGTTTTTCTTGACTACAGCACATTAGATGATTTTTCAAATCACCTTACTAACTAACTATAACGAACAAACCAACTAAAAAGAAACTCCATGTATGAGCTTTTTTATTTCCTCTCTGGCTCATAAATTAGTCACCCAGACAGCCTATGAATACACTAAGAAAGAATTTAGTAAACCAATTGGGAAACTATTATTGAAAACAGAATTTTTTCAGTCATCAGGTTAACCGAGTGAAGAAAGACATTCTTCATTTTATGTTTATTTTTTTAAATTCCCTACGATACACAAACAAGTCTCTCTGAATGAATTGTGCTACTGTACAAGAAAACTGGCATATCTGGATGAAATATATTCAATCAGACCAGTAAGTGATTTGTATCCTGGGAATATAAAAAATCCATTAATAGTACACTATATGTTCTCACAGTTTAACCCATTGATGAATCAAGCCAAAAAAGGAAATCTCCAGCCGCAAAACTCATTGGGAACACAAATTGGTTGGGAGGACCACAAGTAGCATATCATCATCATGGAAATGGCTAAAAACGAGTCTACAAACTTTGGGCGTTGATACGTTAATGTGAAACAGTTCCAACATCCTCTTTTTTATGGGATCAGTAACATTTGAAAACTTGATCCTCATCTCAAATAATAATTTTAACAGAACATGCCCGTCTATTTGGTTCCTATAGTCAGTGTAATGTGTAGAAACAAAGTCAGGTTAAAGATGGAAAATAATAGTTAAGTAGTTACGTTAATAATATGGTAGCTCAGCCATGATGGTGTTCTTAATTGACAGATGTATTTATTTGTGTACGAAACTCTTGAGATGCAAAAACAAGATGGCTGGGAACGGATGAAAGGGATTTAATAAAACGGTCTCGAGAAAACTGTTACGCAAAGCAGAAGCTGCACAAGACAGGGAATTAAGGCAGTTTTATATCATAGAAAGGAAGTGGATATAGGAATCCTAAATAAACAGAATCATCTGGCTCACTAACAGCCTATGGGTCCCAAAATTGAACTCCTCTATTTGGAGTTCTCAGTAGTCTGCTTAAACAGAACAATATTTTCATTGTAAGGAAAATATATTGACAGTAATAATTAAATGCTGAAAATACATATGTACTATGTATTTATATTGTTAAAAAAACTGTGCATTGACGGGTAATAATAATTCATAATTTAGGAAGAAAAAAGTTGACAAGGGCCTTGCGTTGGGGTTTTGGCATGAATGCTAACTTGACTACAACGACTATCCACTATAGTTTATTGCTGACAAGTTCTCCTTCCGTTCTATAATACCTAAGGGAGGAAGTGAAAAAGTTAATGGGAAAGTAGACTGTGTAGTCGTTGTTTCGTCAACTTACAAACTTATTGGAATAGTGGAAAAACAATTGGTTGTACGATATGGAACAAGCAAGTTTATTGTGCTCAATAGAACGTAAAGACAACAGAAAGGACAAGTTTTAGAAAATACTGGGAGAAAAGGATGGCCCATAAAGTTGTAAGAAAAGGCTGTCTAATGTACATAAGCATAAATCTTTGTACTATACGTTCTGTATCTGATAAGAAAATCATTTGTATATTTTTTCACGTGAATGTAAAACCATTCTTTACAAAATTCTAACCATGTCCATGAAGGCAGGAATTATAATGGTGTGAATGATGTCAAAACTAAACTCCCGTGGATCACATTGTGTGACAAATGACAACAAAACAAAAGTGCGAGAGTTTTCCACTGATAATTGTGAATTATTTTGTATAACAAGGATTTTTATTCCTTGGACTACAAATGTTGTAGTGAGACAACTTTTTTAGGTTATTTTTACTTGAAACTATTGTTTGTACGAGCCAAGTATGTGCCAGTTTCACATGAATTCTAAACTGTGATACGAAAAGCAAGCACTTTAGATTGTGTTGCAAGATTCCCGTATTGATTTCAAGATATCACACTTGAAGGGAGTCAACATATGGAATTAATTCAGTTGGAAAGCTATATATGAGTACGCACACACATTAGAACACACAAATGTAGAATGCATTAACTGGGCTGACTTCTCAAGACAAGGGAACTGGAACTGACTGACTGACTTAACTTTCAGGAGAGTTTAATGAACACTACTCTCCCGGTTGTTTTAGGCAGATTACGAGGCAAACACTCTCATTCCATTCCAATAACGTGCACAAACATTTATATCCTTACAATTTTGGAATCTCGGGTAAACATATACAGTTTGCAAGTAAGTTATAACCACAGTGGATGTGATATACACCGCGTACGCCTAGTGCATAATTCTTGTAAAACAGCAGACATTGTGAGCGTAAAACCTATGACTAGAAATAACAGGCAAAGACTCGATTACTATGTAAATGTGAGAACGCCAAAAGCTCAAATCTTGTTTTCCAGACTAATATTTTCTGTATAGATAAAATACTAATCAAATGCTGCTAAATTTACGGGAGACAGAGAGCAATGAACACAAGGCACACAACTGTTTACCATAGCAACATTTATCAAAGTGAAGCGTGCTCAATTTACAGACGACAAAGTTGCTTTATCTAAATTAGTTAAATATCGGGAAACACTAAAATTGACTTTGGTGAGCACTCGAGTAATAAAAAAATATACAAAAAAAGTCCATTGATCAAGCACTTAACGTGTGGGCTAGTGGAACTGACATTAAAAAACACTATGGTGCACCACAACTATAGTATAGTGACAAAAGAAAAATATTTGTTTACTATTCACTTCAACCTGTACAGCTCCCAAAGAATGGTTGCCAGATAGAAGTTGAGAACAAATATGCATTTCTGGCTGGTAACTCACAGTTTCTGTGTGGCCGTATATTTTAAAGCCATTTATTGAGGATGAAGGGATAATGTTGACCAATGAGAAAATTAACTTGCTTTTATAGCTAACTAATAGTCATAGTGCATACCATAAGCATGATTGTTAAGTTTTGTGTTGCACGAACCGACTTGCAAACTAACAGACTGTTAAACTTTAACTCTAATGAATGCATGCATGCGTCTAATGGGACGCTTGATGCCATGCGTTTTAATCAATCAAACGGAAGAGAAATCATAAATGGAAACATTATCATTTCATTTTCTAGTACATAGCATTTACAATGACTGTGGATGTATACACAGGGATTGAAAATGAGATTAAACGATGTTCCTATTCGTCGACTCTTGTCAAGTTTTCATGTCATAAACAAAATCTCACAGCAGTGGCTCCGGTGGTGCACAAGGAAATCTTTTGTGACATTTCTCCCTCTCATCTTTGATACGTGCATTCATGACTATGTGTCCAATTTCATGTTGTGTTGTCATGCTAAGGCAACCGCATTAAGGAGACGGTCACACACACACATACAAACACATTACATAAAGTTTTGGCTGTGTGGCAACAACATGGGATATCTAACTCAATCATGAATGCAGTAGAGCCATGCGGAACTGGCTTGATCAGAATCAGAACGCTCAATCTTCATACCCAAGGAATTTATAAACGAGGAAAGTGAAATGAATTAAAACGATAGGGCGTGGTAAACGGGACTCATAGCACACGTAGCCAAATTTTGTGAGCTTGCTTGGTTATAGCTAAACTGGTTAGTTATATAGTAAGTTACAAAGAGTTCCTCATTTGCTCCCCCGTATACATAACGTACAGTATTAATAATACAGTTCACCACTGTTGCTACTAACTGGTTTGTAACCAACTAACTAACAAATAGTATTGTTGGATTGACTGGAGAATGACTATTTTGCACTTTGAATGAAGGTTTACATTATTAAATTCAAGTTGTGCAAATCAGTACAAGGGAGCATATAAAAATTCCATGAGGAAAGGTGCATGTTGAGGTCATATGATGAAGTTGATGGGCTGTTTAATTTTGTGCCCCACCTTGTAATTATACTGCTGTTACTTTGTAGTTAGAAAGTAGTAAGAATGGAATAAAAACAGGCGGTATATTTATACTTTAGCTGTAACAGTCGGTGCGGTGCAAAAGTTCGAGTAGTTCAACTTTTTCACTTATCATCGCCATCATTCATCCTCCAACACATTGCAACCACAAAAATAACTTTAAGCGTGTGCACCACACGGTTCTAAATTATAAAATGAGTAAAAGGTTTGCTATGAAGTACGGTAGTTTTGGTGCACTGGTGAAGAAATGACATAATTTTATTGTTTTACATACCACTCAAGATTCATATACATTGCTACATGCTTTCATGAGTTGATTGCTCTCAATCTCACTGTAAAAGCCATTCATTTAGTCAGAGGCACGTGGACAGGAGAAAATTACCTTCACCTAAGCTTGTTGATTGTTCCCACACGACTAGTAGTAGATAATAAAGTGGAGCGAAAACGAAACCACAACTTGTTTGCTCCCAGTTCAAATGACCCAAGTTGGCCAAATGGTGAACACATGAGTCAACAAATTCAATTCACAAGACAAATACAAAGGGAACCGTATCACAGATTCGTGGACGAGGCAAGGGATAAATCAACTCTGAGAGTTATGCAGAGCTCCAGTGACACTGACAAAACATTTTGGCTCATTCCACAAATTTACTATGTGCGTGTTTGCCTGGGGAGGATTGTGGATATGGAAAAGGCGTACTGGGGAAAGAAAAATTATTATATCATCTTCATAAATGTAGGGGAAGTACATTGAGAAGGGAGGAACTCATTTTCTTTTTCAAAAAAATATTTTCCTTCCACACAAAACATGCCTAGAGGACCATACTATTTTCCTTGTTGCGGATGCTATTTTTAAAAAATGAGTGAAATGTACCCAGCCTTTTAGTCATTTAGACCATGAGCAGACGGACGTCGTCAACATGCCTTCATTGTACATTTAATGACTGGGTAAAAGTCATGCTAAACTAGCTCTAGTGCTCTAGTATATAATCCTGTGCTGGTGGCTCATTCTACAAATCAACCCATGGCCAACTCACACGCAATCCTGTAAACTGTACTCCCATGAAATTTACTTATACGTTTGGCTAGTTACATTTGTAGACCTGTTAGTTTATTAGGAGTAGTAGAGTTTTCCAGTCAGATTCCCAGTCATTGTGCTCATATCAGCTTTAATGTTTGTAACGATAGAAGCAATACTTTGACTATCAAACGGTACTCATGCATAGGAATTCCCCATAATAATGATTCCCGTGTAGTCCATAACTTGGTTTTATACTGCTCAACAATCTGCTATCAAAAGGAACTGTGCTACTTTCCATTTCAAATGCCACTGGAATAGGAAATGAAAGAGGAACTTGTGTTTGCGCTTTGGAATGACCAGTTTACTAGAATTAGAGCCACCATTCACTTTTGGAATATGTCATATCTAAATATGAGTTAAGCTCATAAGTTTCAGAGACATATATTCAGCCAGAAATGGTGATCTTATCGAATCATGAAGTATATTTTATAATTTGACATAGATTATAAGAATAATCCTTACAATTACTCAAAACATGGAATTGAATTTGAATACTTATTTGATAAACCAATCTTTGGCTATCCTTTCCTTATAAAAGTTATATTACATGTCTATGTTTTACCAATATTAGTAAATATGTTGGCCCAGTTAATTCACTTTACGGTATTATGTAAATTATGCACATAACCCGTACTTTATAGCAAAAAATCCCGGCATGAAAATTGCAAAGCTCACAAATATCCCCCTATCCATCCTGTCTGAGGTATCCATTATTAACAACTATCCACTATCGTATCATCCTATCCAATATCAGCCAGGCAATGTTTATTTACATGCATAATTTGAAAGCACTTACCAGCTACTTGCTTTTCACCTTCCAATTTGAAAGTGTATAGCACACAAAGCAAAAACCAATCAACCGATTATTTCTTGTAGAATTAGTATATCAGTAAGCTATTGGCCTATCTTCTCGTTGCACAATACAAAGTATTTTCTCCAATTGCTACACGAAACGGCTTTATTGGTGGTTGAGTCACTGTCACTAGTGTTGCTGAACTTTTATTATATGTCACTCATTGAAATATTTCACAATGTGGTCTAATTAGATACATGGTGGAAGCAGAATTATTTACTATGCTTGTGTACTTTGGTTTTAAAACGGTCAATAACACCACACCACATGGGAATCGAGGATGAAGGAGCTCAAAATGTTGAGCAAAAGTTGTGCACGCTTTGTGCAGGCAAACAATCAATAGGTTGAGCTCAAATGTGCACGCCTGAAGAGAATGTAAAGAGAAAGCGGGTGCTGGATGACAACTGAGATTTCGTTTGGACTCACAGCTTGTTCTTATAGAACGGTGAGACTAGAGGCCAGGCAGCATGAAAGAGCTAATGGAGAGAAATGTGCCTTTCTCTTTTCGTGCATACAAGTTTTGAGTTGTGTGCAAGAGGAAAGTAACCAGGCTCTATGTAGAGCAGGCAAACAAACAGTGTGTGTAGCAAAAAACGATGAACAAAGTCGAATGAACCCGAAAGAAAAAGGGCTGTCGTCACCTCGTTCAAAAAAAGCCAACAAATCCTGAGAATGGCGGTACAATAAATTTCCAGAGCTTTTCTACTCTGCTTATCCTTTCTTATGACACATGCAATGAGGTATCGTATTGAATACTGTGCAGCATCGGCATCTTATCATGTCATTTTCCCCCTCTCAGTTTCTAGTGTGCTGTCTGCTGTCAATTTCATAGAATCTCCAGAAGATACAAATGAACAACATAAATGTATACAAGGAGACATGTTACATTAACATTATATAAGTCGATGCCATTTGCTCCATGGGATCGAAAGATTATAGTAATGAGCCAAAACCTGTTTATAAAACGGTGAAGAATTAAAAAATCCAGTCTCATAGACAATTACAATTACAATTGTACGGAATCTTATGATATAAGATGGGTGCAAAAATGGTTTTGTACTGCTTTGAACGTCGTGACTCGATCTCGACATGATTTTTCCCTGCAGCCGTAGCAGTGCTGCTATTTATCAAGTTTTCAATAATGCCGGCGATTTACTAACCCATAATTTTAATGTATTGAAGTCTTGGATGACGACAGTTATAAAATATCCTCACATCAATGTGTCCATGTTTATGAAATGAAGTCGAAGGAAGGCTCGGAAAAGTAACAAGATACTAGATATATTATGGACACTCACTTCATAAAAGTACTTGGTTTTGCCATTGAGACTACGAGTACAGTAATGGACTTGATTATATGGCGGTGTACTAGTGATTTTAAGTTTGTATTTTTATTTTTATTTATCAGCTCAATCCTCAACTCCTCAAACGCTAAAAACGAATTCACTTAATTTATTTACTGAAATTACTGACTGAGATTTACCTGTGAGACTGAAACTTAAAATGTTTAAAAGTAATACCGAAAGTAGGGCTCCGAGCACACGTTTTTTAGTTAGTTAGCGAGTATGAAGCAATTTAAACGGGTTTGAATTCTGATAGTTATCGAGGGTTAAATGTCACAAAAAATTCTTGGCGTATCCTACTAATTACAACGGTAAGATTTTTTCAATATTACTTTATCTATGGCACTGCAACAATCGGCATCTTGGTTACATGTTCATTAGCTTGCTATTTTTCTTAGGGTAAACAAAATGTTAGCAGTTGGTGAAATGCAACTTGGGGAGTTTTCGGTTTTTTGCCCTCTTTGTAATTTAAAATGTCAGTCACTAAAATAGCTTTCACCAATGTGAAGCGGTCAATACTGGGCTGTCTGATCACATTTGTTTAAGAAGTTTCTATCAGTCTGCTTCTGCTTTCTTTGCGCATGGGTTTTATTTCTAACTCATCTTATACAACTTTCCCAACTTCACGGTGCTTCTCATTTCTAGTGGTGTGCGTGTATTAAAATGTTTGAAAGCAATCCGGCTTTATTTAACTGTTTGCTTTTTGACAAGTACAGAATTATAATTGCAATGTTCTGAAAATCGTCTCGTAGTTGAAATTACAAGTTCGATCTAGCCTACTTGGACTACAATATAATTTAAAACATTCGTTCTGGATTTAATTTACGAACAGTATAATTATTTGTATTAAGTTTATAACTGTCTGTTCTCAAAAAATCAGCTCATATTATTTGCTTCCACATTCATTGTTGACTATCTTTAGTTTCAATAACAGTCTATGGTCTCCCAGAATGACTGTAAGTGTAATTTTTACAATTGGTGAGAAATTTCACCAATAGGTTTCTTCATCATTATGTAATTATTAATTATTTCAGATTGGGGAGGGCCATGTCTAATAATGGCGCAAAACCATCAGCGATACATGAAGATTGGGGTGTACTCCAAGTGGCAGAATCAGACGAAGTTGGAGATAGTGAAGTTAGTGCTCCAACCGACGATCCGCCGAATAGCTCATCGGTGTCACAACTTGTAGAACAGCAGGCATCTTCATCTTCAAGCGACGGAGATGGACGCCTCCCAACGATGCGGGACTTAGTGTCTGACAATGTCTCACAACTTGCTAGCTCAGCCAAACTATATTTTCCGACTTCTCCAAATGCTAGCGGGAAACCAGATAGACAGACTCATCCCAGTTGTGCTCATTCGTTTAAAATGTTCAAAAATGTAAAAGATAATTCAGAAAAGCTGGAAAAAACTTCCAGAGAGTCAGTTGCCAAGAAATGTAAAGCTACCTTCCACGCTAAGCCTTCTGATTTATGTTCAGACTTTGTTAGTAAAGCTAATATCTCAGGCGATCAATCGGATCCTCATAAAGAATTAGAAAAAGAAAAGAAGCTGGAAGACGAAGAGAAGTCTATGTCAGAATATTCTTCATCATCTTCTGATTATTCAGCTCTGTCTGATGAGGATACAGATGCTTCATGTGATCTGTATGCTAGAGCGCTTCGACGAGATTTTAATGCATCATCGTTAAGACAGTATATGAGGGAAGGACAAATATATGATGAAGTGCCAATGATTGTTGACACAACTGAAGATTACTGGACTCGTCTGCAGTCAGTTAAAGTAACTGGAAATGTAAGCTTTTCTAGTTGTTTTAAGTTCATAAATAGAATCAAGAGGTTAGTGAGCTCAATTCAAGATTTTTTACTTTTACAGCTACTGGAATACGTTGGGAGAGGAAAAAATATTCACGATAATGGTCTAGCCCAGTCTTGTGTGCCTCTTAGTCCTATCAATCATTATTTTGAACTCAAAATCATTGATCCCGGAGAAAATTGCTATATTGCAATTGGAGTGGCCAGAAAGGTATGTAGAATCAAATGGCATTGGATTCAATTTCAAAATAAAGACAATGCAAAAGTATATGTGTTAAATTATGATTAGTTATGTCTTTTTCATGGAGACCATACATTTTTTTTATTTAAAAAATGATGGTGATATGTATATTACTTATTTTTTTATGCGTTCATAGGATTATCCTTTTGATCGACATCCGGGCTGGGATCGTGGTTCAATTGCTTACCATGCTGACGATGGTCATATTTTTATAGGCCGAGGATTAGGAAGTCCATTTGGTCCTAAGTGTATTGTTGAAGATATTTTGGGCTGCGGAATTATATTTCCTCTCAAGTACTGTGATCCACCGCCAAAGTAAGAGGATTTATGTTCGAATTGAATGTTGTGAATCCGGATTCTATGAAATCTTTATTTTTGTTTCTAATTTTTTATAAAATCTTTCATAACTTGTTGTTACAGCTATTTGGATACTGTGCAATGGCCATGGGAATTAGATGAAAACATAGAGGACAGGAGAATACATACCAAGTCGAAACAACATGGTGGAAGAAGAAGGCGATATTTAGCGAGAGGTTACAATGCTGAAAATATAGATCCTGGAAGTGAAAGTGAAGACGATATTTGGTGGAATAATCCAAATCAAGTGTACGATGATAAAGTAAAAGTAGGTAAAAAATTAGAATTTTAACCAGGTCGATGGCTCAACTGTTAAGAGTTAGTCTTATGTTTTCAAATATGTTATTTCATTGATTACTTATGTCCTTTTTTTCGTTTCGTAGGTCTATTTTCTGCGGAATGAAAAATTACTAGGAATCAAAGAAATCAGGATCCCAAAAGGCGGACTTTTTCCCACCGTCGGTATGATGAGTGCTAATGAAAAAGTTGCTGTTGAACTCCATCCGCTTTCTGGATAATTTTAAATTTCTGCTGAAAAATACCCATATAGATACGTCAAAAGTGAAACGATTCGTCTCTTATAAAATACCCAAATCGATGTACAATTTATTTACACAACTAACTATGGAGTTTTAATACTTGCCTCGGTTTTCACTGATAAAATATGAATCCATTGGTGGCAGTATAGTTACTTTTCAGTCTGATTTTGCATCTTTAAGACTAGTCTATCTAGAATAACTTTTACTGTGATTATCATTGTGATATTTGAATAATTTAGATACCTCGAAATCATAGTTTGTGTTTCTGATATGGAAATAGTTTTGTAAGTTAGTTTAATTTTAGGCTAGGTTATCGATATCTTTACAAATGATGTTAAAAGTGCCATCATGTAAGGAATCATAGCAAGGTTTGATTTTGAAAAAACGGTAAGGATTAATCTTATCCCTTAATTTTGAGATTTTTCCAATGTTATTTTCCATAAGAAAAATCGAATATTGATTCTCAAAGTTGATAGTTTCGTCTATCGTGGATCGTGGCATAATACGGCTACTTGGGCGGTGGGAACTAATATTTTCCGGGACTGTTGTAGGCACTCTCCAAATGTTCGACAACTATTTAACATTTCAAAACTCCGCCACCTGCCTCCAATACCTCATTTTAAGTATTAGTACTACTGTAATGTTGTAACAAATGTTGCATTTGACCATTTGACGAATTTAGTGATGATTTAATTTCCCATTTCACGATCAACATTCCTCATGTGTTTATACAGACAACAGACAACAGAATATAAAAAGTTAAATAAGGTTAATAAAGCATATATCTATGTTACTAAAGCTATTAACTCAAAACAGATTCCAAAAGTTCTATATGCCATTAACTTATTGCAAATATTATTTTAGCGAATTTTTTACATTAAAAGAGATATGAGAACTTGTCAATTATTTGTTTTAGCTCATGCTACTTTCCTAAATTGACGCTTGAAAATTGCAATTATTTTGCTGCAGAGTTTGCTTTTGATCTACTGACGAGCCGTCGTTATTTCATCGATCCCTATAATTTGAATCAATCGTAAAATTGATACTTTATCATCAATTGACGTCATTTTATCTTTAGAATAAAACTGCAAACAGAAATCAAACACGAAACGATCCGCCATATTCCAAAAGCCAAAAACTTAAAATTAATAATTCAATTCGTTAGCACAATCCATGCAGAATCCATATACATGTTCCATAAAACTCTTCCCTTGAAATAATGCCAGCTATCTCGATATATACTCTTTTCAACTCTTTTATTGTCCAAAAAGCAATTAATTAAATCCGTAGTTGAATGAAGCCCATATGTATACATTACATGAGTTACATTTAAAAACATGACATTATTACAACCCTGTCTACCCTGTCAGTGAAAAAGAACCATACTGGCAATTTATGAGTGACACGCTAACAAAAAAATATTTCTTATCAACACTCCTTTCCTATAATAAACACAAGAGAAAATTAAATCCAGAACTGTCAGCATAACTGAATGAGATGCGAGTTGACAACCCTACGTGACACATATGAAAACAAGCATAATATATGGGATTGTTTAGACACCACAATCTGAATCCTTGATTGATTTCATGTGCGCATTCATCTTTAGTGTACGCATAAGGCCTCGGGATCGTACAATATGAAATGCATACAAAGAGCAGGGGATTTATTGTCCAAATGTCCAACTTGACCCAGAAACGTATCACCAATCTTAACTTATCATTGAGCCTAGAAAATACGTATTCAACAGTTGACTACACCAAAGCTATCCGAGTTATTATTTCATATGGTGTTTGCGTTTAGTGATTAGATTTTGTCGTGTTTGTGGACTAAAACTCTTATTCTCGTCAATACGGTGAGACTGAAGCGCTACACTGGGCATTCACCATCACCATGCATATATACATACATGCAGGGCTCTGAAGCTATAGTGAGTGCATGAGTTTTACAGGCGCAGACCAAAACAAGTAAAACAACTGGCCATAGTCATTATACATACTGTTGGCTGCAGTCAGTCACACACTCACACATATAGTGCTGCTGGCTGATAAAGTTGTATGGTTTTATTATCTTTTGCGTGCAGGCGAGGAATATGTATGAATGATGTGCATAGGGAAGAGAAGGGTGTTTGGGTGTATGTTTTCTGTAGTGTTTTGGGAGTAGCAAAACGGAAGTGACATGGATTGGAATTGAATCTCTGTAGTTCTTTGTTGTTGTGCGTGTAGTAATTAAAATTAATATTTATTAAATTGGTGCCCCCTTAGCCTAACCTGGAACACGTCACCAAACGACGACGACCATGCATAAGAACTAAACTTGTAGTCCAAAACTTTCATTCTGGTATATAGTTTTCTGTTATTTTTGTGTCAATGTTTACTGCCTTGCACTTTCATAATTGCCACTTTGTATTGTCAGTATCGTGTATAATTATTGTTGACTGGGATTACTGTATTCACTAAAGCAAACTTACGAACGAACTAGTTGTCTAACACAAATTGTGGGCGGCTTTTAGTTGCTGGTGCACTAATCAATTCAGTTCAGTTGGCTAAAAAAAATTCAGAAGGGACAAGTTTATTTATAGGAGTTTTTTTGTTACTCTACATTAGTGTCAGACTGACGACGGACCTTTATCGAAAACTGCTTTAATATGGAGTGACTGACGGAGTTGACCTACTTTTGTCACACACCACTGCACAGAAAACAAAATTGGATTTTAACTCTCTCGACTTGTCCCTGTTTCATTTGCTTGGATCATTGTCTAGTGTAGATCTCTCTGTCAGTTACAACGGATGATTCGAAAAGGAGCACAGTATTGGGGTTCAACAACGGGGAGTTCATCCCCGTAATGGACAATCGAGCAATCGGTGGAGGTCGAGCAATGACCTCGTGGGCTCAAAGAATGCATCGCAGAGCAGCAACACTGGGGACCGTTGTTACCTCTTGTGGACATCCTGCTGCCCCTTACCCTAGAAGAATAGAAAAGTAATTAAAAATGGAGATGATGACGAAATAATTCAAACAATTATTTAAAATGTATTGGATTTATTTTTTATTTACTTTTTGTAGAGTTAAATTTGGAGTCATTATTGATGAAGTGTGCAAAAACGACATTCCAGGGCCTTTGCTTGTAAGTTTAGCATTTCCTTTATTCGTTGATTATCACAGCGACTTGGGTGATTTATTGATTCAATTTATTGTTATTTTGATCAGGTCCTCATTCTTAAGCTTAACAAGGAGGGTCCGACAAAGAAAGATGTGTTCCGTGCTCCTGGACATCAGGGAAACATGAAAAAACTCATTCACTTTTTACAAAATGGTCGACTGGTGAATATCGACAACTTCTCTGTATACACGATAGCTTCCGTGCTCAAAAAATTTCTTCGAAAGCTACCTGATGGTATTTTTGGAAGAGAGGTAGAACAGCAGCTCTTTCAAATCATCGAAATGGATAGCATTGAAGAGCAAAGGGACCACATCCACTCGTGAGTATTTTGTGTATTATTCAATATTGTTTTTTTTCTTTACTTTAGGAACTGAAGAAACTATTGACGTGTCCACGTGTCCCGTTGAATACTTTTTTTTACCCTAAATAATCTTTTTTATCGTTGTGCGGTTTCCCAGTAAATGCCGTGAAACGTTTTTTTCTTGCTTATGTTGTATTTTGAATTCTCGTTGGTTTTTCTGCGTTCTTTGGCCCTTGTTTTTACCAAAATTACTAATAATACAACCTAACAATTTGCACTGTTTGTGCTGATTGGTGGTCGAGTGCTGTTTCACATGTCCAAATTGTTAATGTGACATGGTTTTTTTATGTTTGTGATTAGATTAATATCGTCACTGCCAATTTTTACTCAGAGATTGGTAGTTTTACTTTTCGGAACTTTTCGCGTGATTGCTTCAAACTCCGAACGCGCAAAAACGGGGATGACATCCGAAGCGTTAGGAGTTTCAGTTGCACCATCTTTCTTCCAGAGCTGTGTGTCAGATGGAAAGCAAGCAAAAATGGAGGACGTCATGAGATTCAAGGTTACTAATTCACACTTTTTATTTTCAAAAACTATTCCTACATTACATCTCTTTTGCATTCAATCAAATTTTAATTCATTATCGGGCTAAAATTTTTAATGATGTTTTCTTCATGACTGCTTAATTTCGTTTATCTTATGTGTTCCGTTTGTTCATTGGCATATTGGGGTTTCCGTTTGTTTTAATTGGTTTTGTGTTAAAGACTTCCTTCGTATTACCGTGGAACTACTCTTGTACTTCAAGCCTGTCCCATTTTAATCAAAATAATGTTCATTTCATACTTATCCTTGGTCTTTACTTACAATAATTTATATACTCATTGCCAAAATGGATTAAACTTTCTGAGTTGTTAGAGGTGTTTAGAAGTGATTGATATTCTCATGACTGGAGATCGTAGTTTTGATATTGTTAGACATCATGTGTTCTATAGTGGAATTAAATCTAAAGTCTTCTCTCTTTCGTTTTCCTTTCGTGCTATCATTGATATCGGTTTTGGCGAACTGTTGAACCTAATTTCTAGGCCGAAGTGGACGTAAGTCGAGTCTCTTATTCACAGTTCACCAGTTTTGTCCTCAATGAAATAAATGAAATTGTGTTAGCGTACTCATTTTTTGTACAAATTCGTTTTGTACTGCTACCTGAATGATTTTCATTTGCTCTTTTTTAGTGTTCGTTTTTCAAATTGTCGGTTTAATGCCAATGGTGAAATGATCCCATCCATTTTATGTGTGATATAAATCCAAAGCTTTGAATGTAAAACGCAATGTGATTTGAACTGTAAGTACCATTTCGACTTTTAGTCTCTCTAGAATCATAAATGAGTCATCGTTAGTACTCGCGCTACTCGCCAATTATTCTTAATCGGTATTCTGTCTGTCTTCTGTCTGCGTATTGTGTTTTCTGTATCTTTTGTCCATAGCGCGGGTGGAAAAAGTTCCAATTGCGGACGTATCGGTGATAAAAAATTTCCCAGAAAGTAAAAAATTTCCCAAGGGGAGGGGTGGGGGCAGGTTCGCCCGTACAAGGGGGAAGAAAATTTTTTGGGGCCTTAAACGCTATATGCTGCGAAGATTGATTTTTTTAGCCTGTTTTTTTAATGTTTAAGCTTAAATTTTGTAACCTAACTAACGCAATATACACGGAGAAAGGAAAGTTAATAACAAAAATTATATTGTAGAACGCGAATCGTGGTATAGAATCGAATCGAAGTATTGCCCTAGGGAAATACTGGAAAATTGTGAAAGTTTTGCCATTTGCCAAAATTGGTATAGATTTATTTTGCACTGGTAAATTTGTGAACACATTTTTTGCACTGGAAAATTTGTAAAGAAAATTTTCAGCATTGGGAAATTTGTGGGGAAATTT
>Ga0210040_10003175_pt1 | contig 22423 bp, 14 predicted proteins | sample CryGeyCG12114_NA_FD_185462 | JGI IMG/M metagenome (GOLD analysis project Ga0210040, IMG submission 185462) | Groundwater microbial communities from aquifer - Crystal Geyser CG19_WC_8/21/14_NA (SPAdes) (version 2) | ecosystem: Environmental > Aquatic > Deep subsurface > Groundwater | place: USA...
TCAAGTGAACTTGCATTGTATAATTTACATACTTTAAGTAATTACATGTAAATCCATAGCATGAACCAAAATGCATTTGTATCGCTCAAACTAAAAATACCATAATGCATACAAACTGTTCTGAACACCATGCAATTCCACTGCAGCAACAAATGGTTCTTAATGAGTGCAAAACACGAGTAAAACGTACACTTCTCTCCACTTTATCTTCATATAGTGTACACAGTGCATTACATCAAAGTCTCCTTTTGTAGTATTCATTGCTACAGAAATGCAAACTTATCCCAGTACAAAAAAAATCAAATTACAACAAAACTGTTGCATTCACATTGGAAAAATAAACAGTAGGCAATGTTAACAAAATAACAGACTCTTTACATCCCAGTATACATACACACACAGGGTTGCATAACATTTCTTCAATGTTATCATAGCCCTACAAGAGTACCAGTAGCAGTCCAAGTACAGAAATTAATGTGTGTGTAAATATTGCATACAACCAATGCACAAATCATCTAAACCTACAGAATAGCCATCTCCAACGTTTTTTATGCATACAAAGCAGCAAAAAAAAGACGCTTGCTTGAACAACAACAACCTTTAGAATTTTTTTTTCTTCTTCTTCTTCTGTGTGCCTAGTATCTTCCCAAAAAGAGCTACTGGACAAGTCCAGTAGAACGTACAACTTTCGCAGCAGCTGCAGGCTACCTTACAGTAACCTTTCACATCGAGGCTGAGGATAATCTATGTTCCTAAAAGTCTGTGTATAAAAAACTAACTGAATGCTATACACTGTTCCACAGTATAAGCTAATCATTCCTCCTGGCAATGTTGCCAACAAATTTCACAGCAACCTTCAAAAATGGCAAACACTCGAGTAAAAACCGAGGTTTTAGAGAGATTTCTGTCACAGTTAAGGTCATCCTATTGGAGCGAGAGAGCAAAAACGTTGCTAAAAGTCCCTACTATTTACATTACATACGTCTTTCTGCATATCCTATTCCACAACAAAACAATGTTTTTAAATAAATCACAAGTTTTTAAACACAACTTGGCCATTAGCGACTAGAATCCGCAGCCACAACAAACCTGGCATCAAAATGAGCTCAAATTAACAAAAACAATCTAAACTCTTCTAGCAGACAAGCTTCCTTCTATATTTTACAACTTTAATAGCGATATGTAGCGTGTATCTTAACACTAATTAACACATAATAATGCTAAAACCACAACTTGTATTTTCTTACGTGATGAAAACAAACCAAAGGATTCCAATAAACTTTTACGGTACTTCATCTCATTTATCATCATAAAAGTGATGCAAGGAAAACGTTACGTTTTTCCACTCCGTTTGATGCACACTTATCATAAAAAGACATTTCCATGCCAAGATTATCTTGACTGAAAGCTAAGACTTTTCTTTCCAGCATACAAGCCTCAAAAAAAAACTCCTCCACAAAATAGTGGAACATAACAACAGCAACTCTCTAACCTTAGGAGGCAACTCGTATCATGTAAATTAATCATAATATTATTTATACAGCATTCATAAACGCTTGGAGCAGTGTTTTACACACAGCCTCCACCCACACATACACACACTTGGGCATTTAAAAAAATAAGTGTGTGGCTTTATTTGTACTTATTATTTATTTATTTTGTTAGGGTGGATCTGAGAGCCCTGCAAAGGCACACACATTGATGCAGCTATACCAATTGTGAATACACATGGCTCAAAACAAACCTTGGTGCTGACTGTGAGAGCCTTAGCTAGTCAGTTAGTTAGCTAGCATTTAAACTGTGACACGAAAGCTCCTTCAAGTTCCTATTCACCAATCACACGGTATGGAAATTATTAAATCAGTATTCCCTCTACAACTGGATAACAACCACAACCACACCACACTGTACCTCTCTTATTCATAATATGCACAACACACACACACATTATACATGCTATGAAAAGATAAAGGAAAGAAGAGCACACTTTAGGCATAATGTTGTGAAAACCAGAAAAGAGGTGAGGTCCTTTCAAAACTACACACAAAGACACACGTGAAAACCTATACCTAAAGAATATGAACATTGTTTGCCATCTCATCCCATAGCCTTGCCATGTCAAATATAAACTTTTGTTTCCAACATATATTTAGTACTTATATCCCAAACACTCTACCAAACTAGCTATAAGATTGCGCTAAAAGTAATTGAGCCCTTCTACTGCATTACTTATGTGTCCATATAAAATCCACATCAAGCTGACAATAAGTTAAAACCGGCAAACTGCCCTATGCTCCATAATAATAACATTCAAACAAACTAACACTCCCGTGATAACTTTGTCTCCTGTTTCTCAACATTACACACTACATGTGCTCATCCTAAAATGCAGGCATAAGTTCCCATCCATGTGTGTATGTTTATGTATGCCTATGGTGAATACTATGTACGTTTTTAAACACTAACACATCCATACTTTGCGAGAGAGCCCAAAGAGAGAGAGAGGGAGCACTTCTTTCTAAAAACCTAAAAGTGAGCACAAAAATTGTGTACACATTCGCCCTAAAAGCTTATACGAGTTAGCAACCATGTAAAGCACTGTTGCTCCTTAAATCACACAGTAAAAACATAAGTACTAGGCCTTGCGAACCACCATATAGACTATCCGGAAAAAGGAGGTAAATTTTTCCTGTCCTGTGTGTGATAAATTTGTGTAGTAGGATAGGATAAAATTTACCTCGTTTTTGCGGACAAGGTATACAACTCCCAACAATACATTACATATTAACTAACTAAATACAAATACACACACACACACATAATAACATCATGCATGCGTATTATACCAAACTCACACATACACATGTACAAAAATAATATATACTACATAGTACAATAGCTGTGTGCCTTCTTGTTGAAAAACGAACTCCTGGGCCTACCCATTATTATCATTATGCACTAGTGCAACCCTTTACTTTTCTCTATGCCTGCTGCTTTCATCTTCTTATAAGTTGCAAGGTTACCTACGACGACTACTACCACTACTGGTATACTACTGTGCCCCTCATCCACAGGAGAGTTTCAAGAAATAACCTGGAGCTATGAAAATCTGAAGGCCATCCATATGTTTTCAACTTTTTGTTCCTCTCTAGCTAGTTTTACATACATTTATTATTATTCTTCTACACCATCATCATCAACCATATAAATTGTACGTTACGTGCATGTTACTACATTCCCACTGCGTTGTTAAACGTGGACCAACTATAAACTCTCTGTATGTACAGCTCCACAACACATGATAATTAAAAATAACCGTTCATACTCTATGTCATGGAGCTAAACGTTTGGAAAGGAGAGAAAGACATGATTCTTCGTATTCACCTACTATGTCAGTACATGCATGCAAGTACACTAGCCTCATAAAATCATCACCATCCTTCTGCATATCTATATAGTCAGTCACAAACACACGGCAACAAAATCTCAGGTTCACACAAACACACACACACAATATATAATGAGCCAAGAAACACATAACATTATAATGTAAACCCAAGGGCGGGCACAAGAGTCCATATAACTTTGTAGTACGTACGAACTAAATGATCTGTATATTTCTTAGCAACTCAGTTCGTTAGTTAGTGAGTTAGAGGGAAAAATGATTACAGTTTTCATTACTAGACGTCATGACGCTATCCTCAATCTTGATCCACTCAATACATTATATTATTGTACACTGCTTGCTGTACCATTATTAATCTTCAATACCATAGATTCATATCATCATTGGGTTTGTTGAGTATACAAGGCAACCAACTACACAATGCATGTAACTCGCTTACTATACAACAAGATTGGCAATTGTTTTGAACTTATTCGCTTTGTCTGTGTCTCAACTCAATGTTTGTTACAGAATGATGATCCGATTTATGAAAACAATAGCTGGTCAAAGAAATAAAACCTCATGGGTTTTATTGATTTCAAATGAGCACGTGTTGCGTTCAACGAGTCAAAGACAACACGCTATGCCGTAAATGCAGTGCACACTGTTTTTCAATGCCAAAGAAATTGTACATTACAATTGCTTTACGCTTGGATATTTCCAGATCCCGTAGTTTGCAACCACAACATACATACTCGGGACACTATTATACATAAATATAACTAGTAGCTATAAGTGTAAATATAAAACTAATAATTGGTAAAACATTATACATTTATTTATCTGCTGACAAACTATGACCTTGGAAAAGACGTTAACATCAACTAAGTAAGCAACTAACTAACTAGTGCTTCAGATCCGCTCGTCAACCTCTTTTGCAACACGTCTTAAACAAACTGTTACTTGCCATTTCAGCAGTTCCCGAAATTCTAGACATGTATATCTTGATGAAGTGATAACTAGGTAGTGCAGAGAGCAACAACCCCCATTTTCTGTGTCATTTAACACGCAAAAAGATACCCCATACTCTACTGCGCTGTTGCCGCTGTCATAAAAGACACGTAAAAAGAAAGCATTCGATTTGGTTCCTACACAGAAACCAAAGTGGGATTCAAATGTACTGGAGTCTTTATTAACAAAAAAATTGAACACAAAATGCATACCAATTTAGTTAGTTTGTTAGTTAGCTACCAGCCAACTATAGTGTTTAGCAGCAAAACAGGAGGGCTATTTAAAACATCATGTTATCGTTTTGGAAGCACATTTCCAGTGCCCTATTATTGCACTCATGAGCGCAATGCATGCATACATCATAATACAACGAGTACATGGTTGAAATCAAAACGGCTTGTTGTCACGAATGTCCGCCCAAAGATTGTACATTTCATTTCATCCAGCTTGAACTGGCTACAGCTGAAGCAGTTGGAAAAGTTAAGAAAACAAAATTCATGCTCATTCCACACCATATTATTAAACAGCATAGAGCATTTGTCTGACTTTTAAAGTAGCTGATAATTTTCACAAGCTCATTACAAGTCATTTCCATTGAATCCTACTCACTCGTATTCAAAACTCAACACATCCAGCTCTGTCTACCAAATTATTCAAGAAAAGGAATGAATTCACTCTCTAACACACACAGCTAATGCATTTCATGCATGAGCATTCCCTGACTGGACTGATAAAAATCTAGCTTAACAATGCGGAACCAAAATGAGTCCATTTGTTTCAATTTAATGTGCAGTCCCTACGTCTTGTCCATGCTACACAAATCTCCGTGAACAATAAGTGGTCTCACCATTAAGCTATTAGGGAGCACTCGGACGAACAATAGTTTGGTCATCTCGACATGGGAAACCAATTATACCATTTCCTTTTAAACTACTCATAATGTTCATACTCACAAAACACATCGGCATTTAACAAAACTTTTCTAATGCTCCCTTTGCCTTTCTATCTTGACCTCAAGGTTCTCATAATATTCCACACCTAACGTGCAATAATAATAATCCTATAGTAATTAAATGTCACGCGTACAATTTCCCTTATTATGTATGCCAATTTCTGTAATTTCAAACTCAACTTTTCATACCCACGTAATGCACTATACACTGTTTATAATACAGCCCTTAATCCTCATAATTCATCACTTATTCCGTGAAATTCGCTAATATCTTCATAGATACAAATACCCAACTTCCTACAAGAAAAAACAGGTTAGATGTTTGTAAAAAGGCATGCTTCCGTCCTAATGACTTTTACAACATTTCTGTACATTTTTACACTTCATTCAAGTCTATGAGAGAAATGATTTTCGTGCTCTTTCAACTTCTTCATTCTGTACATATGATGCAAACACATCTCAAAGCACGCTAACTAACTCACTCACTCACTCATAGGAATAACCTAATCACATTTTAAAGGAGCCAGGTAAGAAACCCATAAATACATGAAAATACTATTCCTTCCTAACTAACTTCCCTAACTAACTACGTACGATCTGATAAACTCCGGTAGCCTATAGGGAGAAAAAGGGACAGCCAAAGAAAAAAATCAAATAATGCAAGACATTCAATTCAAAGTTATATCCACACAGAAGTCTCCCAAACCTTATAGACTAGTAATAATACCACCACACATTTCTTCACATAGTACATACATTAAATATCTCACTCCACTCATCCATTTGTCGAGACGAAATGGATACGTAAGCCATATGTTCTGCTCCCTTTTTTTCCAACTTTTCTCTCCATATCATCTGGGCTACAGGAGCAAAGCTGTTACGCTTATTAAGGTTATTCCACCCTCACCAAAACACGGGAAAGTTGATCATCAGGTAAGGTAATTGAAAAGGAAGATGCAGGTGAAATTGGACTACTACACAACATATTTGTCTTCGTTACTGTTCCCTTAAAAATTTAAGTCATGCCATATGTGGAAGGTGAATTCAAGTACCAGGGCTAAATAATGAGGGCAACAGGACCAATAACCCTCATCATCTGTTCATTGTCCACATAGTATACATAGTAAGTTTCAAGAAAAATTGGTAACTTCCTCTCCTCAAATAAATCACATACGACGAATACTTTCATATACACGTGCACATTCATCCAAAATTTAAGGTAGGGTAGCATGCATACATTTCAAGTACTCTGCTTTATGGCCATTACTGACTGACTGGATCGTAAAAATGAAATATACTATACTGACCTAGTCGCAGCTCCATTTGGAAACGCACTGGTCGATTTGAAAACTCCAGTTATTTTTTTAAGATTTAAAGAATTGGGCCGTATTAACTATACAATCACTCCACTTACAAAGTGCTAGTGAGTGGTATTTGCACATCCCACGTACAAGATCATCCCATAAAAGTATAGATTAGCACGATTGTCCACTGTGTGAATCCACAATCACTAACTATGATGACAGTCCAAACATATATTTTTGCATCAAAATAACTACCTACTTGTACAAGTGTAAAACTAAAACATTACTCACAGCTACAAAGAACCACTGACAACTTGTGTCTCAACAATTCTTTTGTCCATCATTGCACTGTACTTGTCCATATAGGGAGACAAAAACATACTGACAGCATTAGAGCTACTAACATTTATCATGACCTTATGTCAATGAGCAGGAATATGATTACGAATATATAAGCACATTACGATGGATTTAATGGTTTAATGCACCCACAATCTAGACGCAATAAATTGGCACACAATAAATATAGTTACATAAAGCAAGTAGTTAATTTTTCGTGTTCCCAAGTCGTACTAAAATAATAATATCAACACACACACCAGGAATAATAATACACTCCAAAATGGTCAATAAAAAGTTTCATTTTTGTTTTTTATGAACTAACTAAGATTTTGAAATCTACTCTATAAGATAGCATCTAAATTCCATGTGCACTACGACTCTTCACATCCCCTTGTGAATGATGAACATGTACATATTATTAAACGAGTGCATTCATGCTCTCTAAGCATTCCAGCACCATTAAATTCTTCTTTTGTCAACATGGCACTTCCATTCCATATCTCCCTCTCTCATGCCATGTAAAAAAAGCGCTTTCAAAGTATTTATAATGTGTGTGTGTGTGTGTGTGTCTTGCAAGTGAAACATGAGATGCGTCTAAATGGAGGCATCATTTCCGATCCACTTAATTTTAGTCAACTGAGATGGTAATTAGATAGTGATTTTTACTTTTTCTAGGTCAACTTCATAACGATTAAATCTATGACAGCTAAAATATGACATAATCATCACAGATTGTACGGATGCCAACCTACATTAGCAGTACGTAAAAAAAAGACTTCACGAAAATTTACATTACTTACAAATCAAAACAGCATACAGGTCCAAAGCAATGCAATAGTCATTTATAGCCTATTATTACTACAATACACTTTTTAGTCTTCAATTTACAATCCTTACAAACTATAATAAAAAGATTGTTGCAAATAGTGCACTGTACACAAAAATATTGTTCGTAAACACCATGATAGGTTTCACGACATTAGATTCATGAATTGATATGCACCACAACATTTAAAAAATTGGTTTTCTATCCTCCCAATTGCGACTTTTAATATCGTCTAGCTACCATTTTATAGGACCTTTCATGTGACAAGGAGGCTTCTTTATGACTAAAAAAATGAGCGCAATGTTATTGGATTTCGTATGCAAAGAACAACACAAACAATCAAATGACACCATCTCCCATTCCATAATAATTACGCCAATGTATAAACAAATTTTTCTACTGTGCACTTAAAACCCGATTATAAATCTTATCATTTTCCAGCAATCATCATTACCGTCATGTTTTTTTTTCATTCTATCTAGAGTCAGTTTACTCACTGCAACAAATCAGTAATGTTTTTTATTTCAAGCAAAATGTACCACCAAAAGTCAAGTATTAATATATATAATCTAGTTCTATGAGCCACACATACATTCTATACACATTGTTATCCGCATATGGTAAAAAAATCATCCAGATGCATCTACTAAAAAAATCACAACTTCTTCTAATCATACACTACATAAACAATAAGTAAGACAAGAAATCTCCCAAAGCTTTTTCCCTTCCAACTACCTGCTAAATGACAATGCCCAGCCACTATACCTAACTAACTAACTAGCGTCCAAATTCGAGATCCATCAACTTTTCGCTCCAAGCTCTACAATAGCAAGCAGCATCCCATAAATTTTAATTAGTATCCACAATAGCAATATTTGTTATTGGCCTGGTCAAACTTTTCAACGAACCAAAATGACAGGCACACAGAAATGATGAATCACTGTACATTCACATGCCAATGCTAAAAACAACATGTTGTTCATCCATACTTGGTCAGTCACCACTATACTTCTCCATTTTTATAGCCCAACTGCAAACTGTTCCTGTGAATAGAAAACACTCCTGTCCTTCCAACCAACCAACTAAACCTTTATATCCCCATGGAAATAAAATAAACACAGGATTTTAGACCACTCTACTAGCATCATTTAATCAACATTTAACCAAATTATCACGCACTTATCCCTTTACTCATGATAGCTCCTTCAGAGCATCTCCCTTGGGGAAAACTTCCCCTCCACGATCCATGACCATGAAATGGAATCCACTACAATACTATACTATTCTCTAGCCCAAAACTATATACACTGCATGGACCAAAAACGGTACCAACCAACTTGTTGAGCCAACCCATTTGGACAAGAAATAATCATTCACGCGTGATGCGGTACAGCACGTTGGGGATTAACTAGAGAGTGTGCAAAAGGGCACGCAGTCACAAACATTACATGTACCACCTACTTAAACCAGAGAGCAAGCCGTAATAAAATCAGCTGTTGCCTATTATTCCACTCGAATTATAAGCAACACGTATTCCTAAATATGTAAATTCAGTCGTGAAAATCTTATTCTCACTATTTAGTATTTAGCTCCCTTTAAGATCAACAGTTTGCTGGGCATACATAAACTACAAAAATAGTGCATCCACTATTAGCCACATTAATGGAAAAAATTGAGACTCTCACTCAGTTAGTCCATAAGATTGAAACACTGTGTGCTGAGAGTTGACTCATATAGAAATCATGATGAAGGAGTGGCACCTACAATTATTACAAAACGACTTTTAAGGCGAATCTAGAAAACTGTTAGTCAGACATCTTCTAAACTATTACATTTCATAATGCCTCAAACAATAACAACACAATACATTAGAGTGCAAACTATCAACTTTAAATAGTTGCTATAGAATTCACACACGAACCATTGTTTGCCACTATATTTTCTCAGTCCCTGTCAGTCGCGCATTACCTAAAGCATGGAAAAAGCTAGAGACTTGAGTATAATCCAGTATATTCTTACAAGAACTACCCATAAAAAAACAACTCTACAACATCATAAAGAATCATCAGATGACTTCTAGTGACAAACACATACTGATAAAGATGCCATTACAAGAGCTCCACTGGCTTTTTATTATTAACTAACTAAACTAGTAACCAACAACAGATCACAACATGCATGCACAACAAGTACTCCCATCTCCAAAAAGTAAAGTCAACTTCTTTTACCTCTACAAAAAATATACAACTTCTATCCCTCAACCTGCATAATACATAAGGACCAGTCCTGAGTCATCCAATAGTCAGTCACACACTAAAAGTTAACCATAAACAATAGTTTACCTTCATGTAGACAAACCAATAGTCCAGCATATATAATATCACTGCTCTTTTTTACTTCCCAAATGAAAACTACTGTCGTCCCTTTGTACCAACTAAAACTAACTCTATAACTATCCTCTCCACAATCTTTAACGTTCTCCCTACTAACTATAGACTCACTCTCTCACTCACAGTCACTCAGCATCCAAAGAAAATCATTCTCAATAGTTAGCAAATTCACCTCGTAAATAGAAAAAAGCCAACTTCGAGACTGCACAGGTAAATTTAACAAATCTCTTCAAAAGTCTCATTCCTAATCATCCATATCAATCTATCTAAAATCATCCCTTCTTGTTCAACATCGCGGTTCACAACTGATTTTTGTAGACAACCAAACAGGCTACCTCCAAACAAGCTAGCATCTACGGAATCAAAACTTGAGATCAACTCAAGTACCTTCAGTAGTCTACACAAAGAGTACTTTCAACTAACTCTAACTCACAAATGAATACTATATAGAATTATAGATACTTAAGCTAACTGCAGCTATAACCACTGACTAAATCTTCCCATATTTGTACATAAGAATAATCATGAGGAGTGGACCATCTACCTCTTCTGTTTTCCTCATCTCTTGAGCGCATTGTCTTTTCATGCACAAAACACAAATTGCACTCTGCCCTACACCGAGAGATCGAATGAGTAAGCAGGTAAGCAGGCAGCCTGGAAAAAATAGCAGTCCATTTGCATTGCATTTCACTTCTCCTCCTGCATACTAACTAACTAGTACAAGTTACTTCAAATGTGTAAACTATAGCACTATTACTAACTAACTGACTAACTACACAACTACATCTGTACAACTTTCCCAATACAGTATACGATCTAGAAGCATTGCGTATAAAACGAATGACTATTTACCTACACCAGAGAGCTACTATAACAAACAAACTGGTTAAAAATTGTGTACACTCACTCTCACACCCATCATTCTCTCCTTCCTAGCTCACGCTCAATTCGAAAGACAACAATAAAAAACAAGAGCCCTAAACCCAAGTGGAAAGGTAAAGACACGTAATGCACATTGAATGCACATTTTAATACGATGGAAAACTTGGAGAGCCACACTCTCCCCAAAGTGTAAGCAACTAACTAACTACATACAAACAAACCTAGAAACTATATGATACGCAAATATGGGCATGTGAAAGCACCGTTATTAAGGTTGACAACACCCTAGCTAAAAGAAGAAAATATTTTTAGCACAGTTTGTAATACACACACTACTACTACCACATTGCCTGCTTTATATTAATCAGCAGAGGGAGAGAAAAAAATCCTGGCCGTTGAAAACTAATCACCGGTCCATACACAACAACATGCAACCAAAGGTCCTATATGGATATCTGATTAGCCGGGATGATGAATTGCTCCTTTCACACTACAAACAAACTACCAAACTCTCGTATTTACAGCTCCCCAGTGCTAAATTGAAAATGAGGTGAGACACAAGGAAATCAGACGTCAACGGGTTACACAATCACGCAACCCTTGCACAAACAATTAATTAATTCAATCCGCACTCCTTCTCAAAGCTACTTTACAAACTCTGTACAAAGCTTTTATACAACAAATAATGGACATTATTACGTATCACACACACACACACATAATGTCATTTTCACGTGGATGCAATTATTATTATGAATTCTGTTTCAAAGCCACTTGAACTTTTCCCTGTCAAATGTTGGCGTACCGTGCTCACAACATGATAACTTCAGTCACGTTAAACTCGACAACCCGATAGCATATACGATACAGGGACCATGCACAAAAAGCTAAAAGTTAATCTCTGGTCTAAATGTCGAGCAACAGAGTAATGCATTATAAAAGGCTGTACATTGTGTACTATTTGCAAAAGCCCAAATCAGCCAGCATTACGTGAGTGTGCACCACCCTGACTGATAGCTGCTCCATACTCACACATCCAAACAGTAGTTTTCCAACTACCAACAAAAGTGGTGCTGATTGTCTATGTAATGTACAAATCACTTGAGCCCCAATGTCAGTTTTATAGGAGCTTGTTAAGCTGCCACTTAATTACCACTCCTACTTACTTACTTACTTACTTACTGCATCATCATTATTTCTTACGGTAGTTTGTCATACCAAAATAGATGTACTCTTAAGGAGTGGGACACACAACCAAAATTTATTCCTCCATCCATTCAACCATGTTCTATGATAGGCAGGGAACAGTGGCTGCACAAATAACCGCAAATAAAAATGATTTACAATCTATTGTTCACAAGATGCACATCTTTCAAAACTCATTATGCATATAGTAATGGAGGACGAGGCATGTGAATAGATCACAGAGAGAAGAAGACAGACCTTTGGTCGAAATTGCCCTTTTTTGTCATAGAGCATCAACTAGCCATTATAGCCAAGGTTCGGTTCATATGGCTCAGCTAGCCAACTAACTTTCTCTACAATGCATACAAATAATGGATCACATACTATATAGCCCCTGCTGTTTGCTATTCTACTAGAAAAAAACTAACAAACTAGCTACACTTCTGCATGCATGCATAATATTTAAGACAATCAAACATAGCTATTGTCACCACAACAGTTTTTAATACACAACAACACACAAGTTTGTGCAAATATTATGTTCTAACTAACTACAATCATGCATAGCTTCAATACAGCATCATTGCACTACAGTAACAGGCAAGACTATTTGACGTATTTGAGTATCGTGAGTTGGAACTAAATAACTAACTATACATGTAAAGTGCACATTGACTTGAACTGAACAGAGTAATGAGCAAACAACACAATTCGTAGACAAAGGTTCATATGTGTGAAGAATCATTAATTAAAAAGAGTCGTCTCCCTTTTTCGAATTAATTGTTGGTTAAATATATGAATCATCATCATTATTATGATGAGTTCAACTATGATAAACCAGAGGCCAATTTCATTCACTCACACATCAGAAACGTTGAATCTATTCCAGTTAAACGTGCGCATCATGCATGTACATACTAATAACTCATGTATATAGCCAACTACACAATGATAAGAGACTAATTTTAAATGTGTAAGAACAACTTAAGCCCATATATACCACAATGTCTATTATGCATTTTTCTACCAACCATCAGCCCAGCCAGCCTTACTTGCATTGCATCTTTTCAAATAGCCAAATTGGCCAAATACAATCTTTGATCAAAACAAAAAGAAAATATTTTTAATTGTACTAACTAACTAAACATGTAGTTAGCAGTATAAAACAACCACTAAATTTCAGCTATATTCGAAACAAACTTAGTCTGCCTGCAAGTTGATTTAATACAGTCAGTCATAATGAAGTTGATGCTGAAAGTATACAGTATATGTTTCCCCAAACACAATAATAAATACTATTAGATCCGACAAAAGACTCTTATATTCTTCTTCTTCATTTCAAAGAGAACTCACATAACATACACAGATAACACACAATACTTTATCAAACTATTCCTTGGCTACGCAACATTCTCTCAGTTCAATGCCAATTCTAAGAATTTGAGGCTCTCCACCAGGACAAAAGGCTACATTTCCTTGTTTCAATACTCTTTGTCCGTGTTCTTAAGCAATGATATTCATATTGCATCACATGCACACACAATAGAACCCATACTACATAATAAACTGTCAACCCAATCATAATATTCATTTCTACAAGGGCTTCTCGCTTTTTCCCAGGAGTTAGTTGAGGTGACAACAACACACTCTCTCCTCACTATACTACAGACACAACTACAAAACAGGCAACCAAATAATACCATGTTGAAACTAATAAATGATAGTGTAGCGAAAAAATTGGTACATTTTATCTCGCTCACGGAGAGCCCCTAGAGATCAGTTTTGTTGTCACTTTACGCCATACATACATAAATTATACTCCACTGACTAGGGTTACTAACTAAGACTGTGTACACAAAATTTCCTTTCCTTCTCTTCTGTTTTTTTGCTCATTCTACACATATGTTGCTAAATGAATGCATATGGGAAGGAAGCAACATGGGATGATCATCCTCTTCACTTGCTTTCCTTCCATTGCCTTCATCTTAAAATATCTTTAGCTATTAAAGACCCCCTAAAAATAGTATAGTGCTTCACTTTGGGAATCACTATGTGCAAGATTTAATTTCATCATACTCTGCTACTATTCCCACATATACATGAGTGGTAGTGGCAGTAGCCTTCAGTTTGTGCAATATACAAGTTCGTCACCGAATTTCCCCGAGATAACTTTTTTCATCCAACTTCACACTACACATATCCTATTTTTTTTGCTCAAGTTTTTTCTACGTCCCGTTTGCACTATTATCAGTTCCAACACAAAGTATTTGTACTCTTACCAGTCCTAGCATTCATGCATGGATACATTCTAACTGACTAACTAACTATACGGGTAGTTAGGTTAACGGATTCGGATACGTTCTTTGCTAATAAGCCCGCTGCTGTCTTGGAACATGCAGTAGTATGTGTACATGACTGTGTACATCGTACACTTGTATACAACACGACACAACTACATGGAACGTACGTTGGCTTACATCCTCAAACTATAAAACCCATACTCTGCTCAGTTCTCGTCCAAATTGTAAATCACGTCATTTTTGTTACAACGTGACATTTATGCATCTCATCCGTTTGATTCGCATCCAATTGCAGTTTGTCCTTACTTACTGACTACTGCAGTAGATGAAAAGATGAACAAGTCAAATCGCCACTTACTCACTCTAATGCTCTATACGATATGGGTTCACTATAGTGTCTAAAACTAACTCCTCTAGGTGAATACTTTTTCTTCAAGGTATCATATGGACTGACACCAGAAAGAAAAACTTTACACAAACTTTTATAATTAAATTACTACAAGCTCCATGCGAACGAAAATCAGTCCATGAGTAACGGGACACAGTTGTTGACACATTTGTTTTCCCGTAAAATTACAAAATCCCAAATAAGTACTCTTTTGATTCTGACGTCAATAGTCATGACAGCATTAGTTTCGTTCCAGAGAAAATTTTACACTCTGTCAGCCATTAATATCTTTACAGTTTCCGACAAATAATACTAGATGGTCTCATACTAACTAACCAGCTATACTACTTACTTACTTGTTTCGATAATTGATAAGCTGTCGTCATTCAATATTTCTCAGCCAAACTAAAATAAATCAACAGTTCAAAATTGAATGCAGAGTCACGACAGCGACTCATTTCACTTTTATAGGCCTTCAAAATGCAAATGCATGCGCCTTATTAGTAAATGGGCAGTTTTTGCACACAACGACAACCATTTACAAGTTCCTGTCTTCCGATTTAAAAGCTTTTATGAATACCTACTAACTATACATATTTTAATTCACTTTCTGCATCGTTCCATCATATCCACAAAACATGAGTCATAGAAAATATCACACACACGAGAGGACTAGCTACAACCAACTAACTTCACTGCTATACTCTTGGCCAATATAGAGGAATGAGCATAGTACCATGTTATTATGTGTGTGTGCGTGCATTTATTGGAAGGAAAGTAGCAGTAGTAACAAACAGTATACAAGGTAGCAGAAATAAAAAGAAAAAAAACATATTATTATGATGATGATGATGTGTTCAAGCTTTCCAAGAAACAGCTGCATTCGTGCCTATCAACTCACTATTATAAGAGGACGACTACACCTCCTTTTTCCATACCTTGTCTCCACTGCCATAGACCCATATCTCATTTAGTTATCAAAATCATGAACATTTATAAGCCTTTACAAACAATATGGAGGTTGAGGTTTAAAACTTTGTTGTTCATGTGTATGCACGCTTTTACGTAATGTGTGGAGTCTATGTTTCATAGTTTGTACGCCATTAAAACCAACTAACGAAAACTACGTAAACGAGCAAGCTAAATCTATTCATCACTACCAAGAAAACAATGCTGATGACTGATTAGTAATGTAGTACTCAACATGCACATAGAAATACTGTAGCAAATTGTGAAAAACAAAACCTATTTTTTTTAGTCATCACATATGGGCATGGCTGTAAACTAAATCAAGTACTTGCTAACGAACTAAGTAACCAACTAAACAACTAAATGCTATAGTATAGCCCTTTCTTTCTTCCACCTAGGGTGATTTTGATTGAATGCAAAGGCCACTCACTCACTATCTCCCTAAGTATCTTTCCACTGAGAGTTCAACTCTACGTGTTGCATAATGCGAAAGCAGTAGTCGCTGGCTGTGAGTTACCTTTGCACTGACGAGAGAGCACTTAATAATATTATGCACCCCTATGCAACGCTCATCGACTCGGACTCCACACCACATGCAAAACTCAGGCAGTCAGTAAGTAGTATAGCGTGTTGTAATACGTTTCACAAAATTAAATCCGTACATACACACATAGATCCTAACTAACCAACTACACTCACTAAAACTTGTAATAATCGTATCATCAAAGCGAATGCAGTAGCTAAACAACATACTGCATAGTAAAGGAACCAGCAAATCAGCTTATTATATGTATGCCCTCGTCTGTAAGTATGCATTTGAGATGAATGATGCTCGATTTGTTGCTCATCAATTTTTATTTATATAGAATATATATATTATGCACATAAACGTGTTATGCCCACCGTCATATCAATTCAAAGTAATTGATAATGCATATAATATACATACATATATGATTTGCTCCAGCACCCAAAGGTTGTCACGTCAACATTTTACAGGGTATCTTTCTTGATGCATAAGTACGATTCATTTCACGATTATTGTTAAGGACCTTGTTTCATGCATGTATGGACGACAAATTAAGTGCTGCTACTCAAATCTACATATCTATGAGCATTTCATAGAAATTCACATCCATAGTTAGACTGACCAAGCTGAGTATGGGCATAGTCACATTGATAACCAAATTGCATTATTACTACTTATTGCCCTAATTTAAAAGCGTTTTTATTTGTCACTCTCTATGCGTACAGATATCAAAGCTTTTAATTTGCATGTTGCCACAATGCCAAGTAAGTCAAGTTCACTGATCGTAGCAATTTTTGTGCTTTGGGTTTTTAATATTTAAGTCTACTTTGAATTAACTACTAACTAACATTAGTTACCGCTACTATTGTGCAATAGGTTAAAAAAGTGGATGGTGATTTCATGGTTTTTTTACGCGCAAATGAAGAAACAAAAGGGTCTGTTTATGGATCTGGTTATATAGTATACAACCAAACCAAATCGGTTCTTGTGAAATAATAGGAAGCAGGGTTCTTGAGAACCATCATTGCAATCTTGTGAATTTCAGATTGTTTTTAAAGTGATTAAAAATTCTTAAAAAAATAAACATTCAATTTTAACTTGCCAATGTTAAAGCCAAAACGAATAATTTTGGATGATTCGGGCTCCAACTTGTTGGTAAGAGTTGAGTTTCGCTTGCCATAATACTAACGCAAAACACCCAAAAACTACGAATAAAAAATATATGCACACATATTTCCCCAATAGAATGTTGCAATATTCTTGCAGCAGTTTTGGTAAACAGAATAAATATGGAAGCACTTTTAGCTGAGGAATGTCAAATATTTGATAAGAGTATTCACCACCGAGCTCATATATGATGGTTTTGCCTAAACTCAAAATGCATGAGAAAAACACGAATTGGAATTTAATCTTTGTGAATTTTGCTTTGTTTGTTTCACTAATAGAAGCTTTATGCCTCCATAAGATTCTAAATAGAAAGACGAGAGGAATTCAAACGCATTCCTATCCACATTGATAACTTCCTTTCGTGTGCAAACTTTCTAACACACAATGTATGATACGCATTAGAGCCGTATGAGCATTCTCAAATTCTCAACAAGCGGCCCAATAATCTCCCAATTCCAATCATTAAATAGGCACATTTCTGTCTCATACCTAGCTAAATCGTTATTTAAATCAATACATACGACTTCCCAAACTTGAACAGCAATTGATCAGGAAGTAGAATGTCACTTACTAGTTAGGATACTAACTAACTATTAAACTGCTCATCATAATTGCGGTTGCAGCAAAATTAGCATCATCCCATAAATAATATACATACAAGTCCTATCTACCTAACTAAACCAACTGATCAGAAGAATGTCTGTCGCATGTCACCAGCAGCATACGTTTCACACTGCACGCACTGGAATAAACAAATCTACACAAAGATATGAATACTAATAAGAGTGTAAACGAGACATGATACTACTGTCTTCTTGAAAAGTGACCCATTTGAATAGGCAAAACTTATGAACCACCATGGCGTACAATATGAACCGTAGTACATTTCACACTTCATTCATTCCATATGATCGGATAACAAAAACGTTAATGCATAAGAGTGATATCTATAAGTGATTCTCACTGCATCGTTAAAAAAGTTAAGTTTCCATTAACTTGATGAAACCTAAACAAAACTCCAAACACCCAACGATTACTAACTAACTAAGCAATATCTCATATCACCATCATAGTATAAACTATACAGACCGTTCGGTCATTCCCTATTAACGAGCCATATGAAAACAAAAACTAATTAAAAGAAAATTTGACAGTTGAAAAAAATTCCTTTACCTTCAATTCCTTCGAGTAGAATTTTGGACACCAACTCCCAACAACCCCGAACTGACACTCACAATAGTTTTGACGACGTACGATAATAATTATTTTTTAATGGATTTGACGAGAACTAACTAGTAGGAGAACCCGGTAGCCCGGTACCCGGGAAAAAGTGATTTTCACAACCAAAGTCCCGTGTTGTCGTCTTCTACGGTAGAAGGTGAGAGGAGGTCAAAAAATCTTGAGCAGCTACTATGATAAGTAATATACACACAAGACTACAACACGAAATGAATGACAGAACCTCTCTCTCACTCGCTCACTGGTGTACTCTCTAGTATTCAGCACAGAAAACGTGGCTCAAGAATTTGATGAATTTCCAGGTGATCACTACTACTACCACTACTAATACTATAGAAGATGTGGCACAAACTGGATTCTCGACTATCTTTTATAGTCTTTCACTAACTGCGGAGTCCAAAGGAAAAATCTTTGTTTTCGAATAATGATAGTCCTCTGTTTTTAGAACTACGGAGCGGTAGTTGTTGTATGTAGCTTTAAGTAGTAAAAGTAAAGTTTTTGGTAAGCAGTTGCCTCCTCGAATAATGGAACGCAACTCCAAGTTTGGTATGCCAGGAATGGCACAAAGAATCCAGACTACGCGAGTAACTACAGCGCATCCAGGCTGACGCATTCACACACAGAGGGATATACATAGCCAGGTTATTCCATAAGTTTAGTTAGTTAGTTGTCAGTATACGTTTGTTGGGAACTAACATACGGGTATGAGCTTTTAGAAGAGAGAAAAACCGTCATCATCATCATCATGTATATTATAGTGAGTGAGCCGAGCCGTACTTTACAACATTATATATCCAACCAACCTCCACTCCACTGTACATATAAACTATATGTGCATATTGTCGTGTGCAGCTTGCATGCATAGACACTGGATCATGTAGGCCCGTAAATACGGGAGTAATAAGTGACAAATTAACCCTCATTCCCTCATAAGGCCAAATGGAAAGGAGGGAGTCACAGATAAATTTCCACCATGACGATACTCGTGCATTTCCACCACGAGTAGTAGTTTGTTACGTTTTTTTCAAGTACAGCATTTAGTTGCATTTATATAGACAGGCTACCTTAAAGAGTTGATCAGTGGCCAGTATTCAACAGCTGTATGCCGAATAACCAGCATAAGATATGGAGCCACGGAGATGAGGCAAAATGCATATACATATATGTATTTTGCCTCTGTTCGTACTTGTGGAAAACGTACGCACTAACGAAAACTTATTGCCCGTTTTTCTACTGACATAATGCGCGTCCTCATAATCCTAAGGTGCCTATCCCATCCATGACCAATTAGCCATTGGCATGGTACTGCTGTATTCTTTGGATTTAATATGATGCACCATTTCTTAATTGTTCATGGATGTCCTTTTTCTGATAGATTAACTTTTCAAGTTGAATGAATGGAAAATCTGCTCTTTAGCTAGGGTAGAAATGCCGGTAAGATTGTGTTGCTCGGACTGAAATAAAACTGTAACTTGCGTTTTCCACACTAATTAATTTTATCTGCGGCTTAATTTCAAATATTTAATGAGATAAATAACTGTCAGTGATGGCATCGGCTATAAAGCTTTATGTTCATGGTAAATCAATCAGGCCAGGCTCGAAATGTGGGTTGGCTATGGTGCTATGGAGAAACCGTGCCTCAATCTACTGGGACAATAGATTTGAAATTTGAATACAAAACTTTTCAGCTACTACGTCCTGCATTGCAAATAAGATTTTAAAAGTATATTTTTAAAGGATATTTTAAAACTACGGATTCGATTATTTAATTTTTATATATTTACTAATTTGCTGGATATGGTAGTCATAACCATGCTGGCGAAACAAAGATTGACTGGAGAAAACACGAAACGATTCGCGTCATTGAGAAAACTATCTGTGATAGTTGTCACTTTTGAGGCGCAATTTTTAAATACTTTGATTCATACGTCAATAATAAAAATCTGTTTCTTGTTTAATTCGATTTTTCGATTTCATCAAATTTAATTTTCGTTGAGGTTTAATGGTTTGTAAGAGGTTGGCAGGGCAACAACATTTAGATCATATTTATTAAGCCGTAGCAAATAAAGCAAACCTAAAAAAGCTGAGACATTTCGGTGTTCGTCGAACATTGAGTGAGAAGAGTCGCCCGCACTGTTCTTATTGATCAACTTGCGGATCACTCATTTATGGTAAACAATCAGTCGGGTTATTTTATTCTTTGATACAAAAATGTATGGCAGGTACGATTGTAATTTTCATTGATTGTATAGGTGAGCATTGGGGAGCACATATAATTAAAATATGGACGGGGATTTAGTTTCACTGGAAACTCCGGGAATTCACACATCGGGGATCGTAAGAAAAATATTCCTGCAATTAAACTAATCTGTATCTTTCATTGATAGCCTTTGACTAATAGAAAACTTATGACTACATTTTCTTCAAGATTCTTTGATATTATGTTTATTTAAGGGAGAAAATATGAAGTCAAGCAAAAATGAGGATTTAGGATCCAGCTTAGAGGGAGATATAATCATTCCGGGGATGCCAAGTGGGAAGGTGGATGTGGGCGAAGGAGAATTCAATACGTTAGATGAACCCATCTTAGAAACTATTGTAAGCATAAATCCTCACAAAATTGCTACCAAGTTTTTAATGTTGACATTATCGATTCTTTTTAGTTCAAAAAGATAATACCTTTGAATTGAATTCCTTTTTGAGTTTCAAACACACGAAGGATTCCAAGTTGCCTTACATAATGTATAGAAAAAGAAGTTGAAACAAAACTAGACTACTTAGCTACTTTGTATTTCATTTGATATCATTTGTAATTTCAAATATAGTGACGATGTTGAGTATTGTATATTGATTGGTTGATGAACCACGCCAAAATTGGCTTAAAGTAAAGCCAGTATTATAGCACTTGGTGTTATTATATTATTTAGTAGTATCCTGGAGGAGTAATGCAGGGTGAAGTCATGATATAGGCTGGTGGCTGGAGTTAATTTAAGGAGCTAATTTTTTTAGTTCATCAAAAATCAATCATGACAGCTTTTTTCCAAAGAAATCAATTATTTCTTGCAAGGTCCCTATAGTGACTATCCCTGTTGCGCAATACTCTGCTGGTCAAACAAATTTGAAAGTTTTCTAAAATGAGCCCACACAAATGCAAATATAATGCAAAGAGTTTTGTGGGCTCATTTCTGAAAAATTTCAAATTTGTTTCACGATCAGAGTATTGCGCGACCTTGTAACTTGTAACAGGGATAGTCACTATAGGGACCTTGATTTCTTGTAAAAATCCTTCCAACCAGCCGTTTGCTGCTTTAAGGCTAACATTTCCTTTTTCCTTGTTGAAATGTTTTCGTTTTTGTTTTATCATGAGGCTATCATTGTGGATAACATTATGTTTTGTGTGAAGTTATGTTTTGGAAGGAATAATAATTAAGACTGGTGCTTTATTGCTTCATAGACCTGTCAACCTCGAGGAGTAATATAGGGTGAAGTTATGATTTCAGCTGGAGTTTTAAAATCAAACTTACGTTATATCCCGAATTCTCTTTATTTACAGA
>Ga0210040_10003176_pt1 | contig 22423 bp, 19 predicted proteins | sample CryGeyCG12114_NA_FD_185462 | JGI IMG/M metagenome (GOLD analysis project Ga0210040, IMG submission 185462) | Groundwater microbial communities from aquifer - Crystal Geyser CG19_WC_8/21/14_NA (SPAdes) (version 2) | ecosystem: Environmental > Aquatic > Deep subsurface > Groundwater | place: USA...
CCGCTTCGAATTCCGCATTTCCTCCGGATACACGAAGAAAGCCTCGATCTTCGGCGTCTTCAGCTCCGGTAGCACCGGCACCAGCTCTGCCAGGTCCTCGCCCATGTAGTCCGGCAACGCCGCCAGCCCAAGCCCGGAGCGCACCGCCCGCAGCATGGCCGTGAGCGAGTTCACCTCCACCACGGCCCGCCGCGGCGATCCCGGCCGCCGCCCGGCCTCGGCCAGCCAGTTGATGTCGTCCACCGGCGGCCGGTAGTCGCCGTAGATGATCAGGCGATGCGCATCCAGGTCCTCGGCCCGCGCCGGCATCCCCGCTCCACGCAGGTAATCCGGAGAGCCCACCACCTTCCAGCCGAAGGTCGCGATGTGCCGCTGGATCAGGTCGGGCTGCCGGGGCGGGTGCATGCGGATCGCAAGGTCCGCCTCCCGCATCGCCAGGTCCAGCTCGGTGTCGTCCAGCAGCAGCGTGACCGTCACCTCCGGATGCATCTTCAGGAACTTCTCCAGCCGCGGCGCCAGCCAGGTGGAGCCGAAGCCCGTCGTGGTCGTCACCTTCAGCCGCCCCGCGGCCCGCTCCCGGCTCTCGGTCAGCAGCGCCTCGGTCATGGCCAGCTTGGCGAAGACCTCCCGCACCGTCTTGTTCAGCGTCTCGCCCTGCTCCGTCAGGATCAGCCCGCGCGCGTGCCGGTGGAACAGCGGCACCGCCAGGCTTTCCTCCAGCGCCTGGATCTGCCGCGACACCGCCGACTGGCTGAGGTTCAGCGTGTCCCCCGCATGGGTGAAGGACCCCGCCTCCGCCACCGCGTGGAACACGCGCAGCTTGTCCCAATCCAGCGGCATCAGGCATCCACCGCGTCATAGGCGGCCGGGGAGGGCGCGTCGTCCGGCATGTGCGCCAGCCACTTCTCCGCATCCAGCGCCGCCATGCACCCGCTCCCCGCCGCCGTCACCGCCTGGCGGTAGATCCGGTCCTGCACGTCGCCCGCCGCGAAAACCCCGGCCACGCTGGTCCGCGCCGAACCCTTCTCCGTCACGATGTAGCCATCCCCATCCGTCTCGATCTGCCCGCGGAACAGCGCCGTCGCCGGGTCATGCCCGATCGCCACGAACATCCCGTGCACGGGCATCTCGAAATGCCCGCCCCCCACCAGGTCCCGCAGCCTCAGCGCCCGCAGCGCCGGGAAGCGGTCCTCCGTCGCCAGCGCCGCCTCCACGGTCGTGTTCCACATCACCGAGATCCTGGGATGGTTGAACAGCCGCTCCTGCATGATGCGCTCGGCCCGCAGGCTGTCCCGCCGGTGGATCAGCGTCACCTTGGAAGCCAGCCCCGCCAGATACAGCGCCTCCTCCACCGCCGAATTGCCCCCGCCGATGACCGCCACCTCCTTGCCCCGGAAAAAGAACCCGTCGCAGGTCGCGCAGGCCGAGACGCCGAAGCCGGAAAGCTCCTTCTCCCCGGGGATGCCCAGCCAGCGCGCCTGCGCCCCCGTGGCGATCACCAGCGCCGAGGCCTCGTAGGTGTCCCCCGAATCCCCCACCGCCCGGAACGGCCGCGCCCCCAGCGCCACCTCCGTCACCACGTCGCCGATGATCCGCGTGCCGACGTGCTCGGCCTGCGCCCGCATCTGGTCCATCAGCCATGGGCCCTGAACGGCGGCCGCGAAGCCCGGGTAGTTCTCCACGTCGGTGGTGATGGTCAGCTGGCCGCCAGGCTGGAGCCCGGCAACCAGGATCGGCTCCAGCCCAGCGCGCGCCGCGTAGATGGCCGCGGTGTAGCCGGCCGGCCCGGCGCCAAGGATGAGCAGTCGCGTACGGTGGGTCTCGGCCACGTCAATGTCCCGGATGCAATGCAGAGTCGCGGCCGCACCATATCGGTGCGAGCCCCCCGTTGCACCACCCCGCCCTTGAAGCCCGCCCCCTACACGGGGGATAGTCCGACGCCCTGAAGCGTCCAGGCCACACCCGCAGCCGATTCGGCCCCCAGGGGCCGCCCAGGCAAGCGGTTGGCCCCGGGACGAAGCGGCCCGAGACGGAACGGCCCGAGAAGAAGATGCGCCCTTGAAAGACCTCGGCCCCGCCAGCCTCGACGCCACCGACCGCGACATCCTCCGGGAACTGCAGGCCGACGGCCGCATGACCAACGTGGCCCTGGCCGCCCGGGTCGGCCTCTCCGCCCCGCCCTGCCTGCGCCGCGTCCGCCGGCTGGAGGAAACCGGCGTCATCCGCGGCTACCACGCCGATGTGGAGCCGGCCTCGCTGGGCTGGGAGATCACCTTCTTCGCCGTGGTCGGCCTGGAAAGCCAGAAGCTCCCCGTGCTGGAAGCCTTCGAGGCGTTGGTCCGCGAATGGCCGGAGGTACGCGAGTGCCACATGATCCGCGGCGGCGGCGACTTCCTGCTGCGCCTGGTCGCCCGCAGCCCCGCGCACGAGAACGAACTCACCAACCGCCTCACCGGCGCTCCCACCGTCAGCCTGGTCCGCACCCTCCAGACCATCCGCACCTCCAAGGACGAGGCCGGCGTGCCCGTGGAGGGCTAGCGGCGCCGCCTCACCCCCGCCGCACCACGTAGTCCCCGGCCTCCAGCGCCGCCACGATCGCGGCCCCCTGTACGGAATCCCGCACCTCCACCATCAGCTCCAGCTCCGCCGTCTGCACGGAGGGCGCGGCGAACAACCGCTGGTGGCTCACCTCGATCACGTTGCCGCCCGCCGCCGCCACGCGGGTGGAAATATCCGCCAGCACCCCCGGCCGGTCCGGGATCTCCAGGTGCAGCCGGAGGAAGCGCCCGTCCCGCAGCAGGTTCCGCAGCAGCACGTTGGCCAGGATCCGTGGGTCGATGTTTCCCCCGCAAACCGCCGTCGCCACCCGCTTGCCCGCGAACAGCGCGGGGAAGCCCAGCACCGCCGCCAGCCCCGCCGCCCCGGCCCCCTCGGCCGTCACCTTGGCGTTCTCGGCCAGCACGGCGATGGACTGCTCCACCACCGCCTCCGGCACCACCAGCACCTCGATGCCCATGTCGCGCAGCATGGCGAAGGGCAGCTCGCCCACGTCGCGCACCGCGATGCCCTCGCACACCGTCGGCCCGCCCACGGAAACAGGCCTGCCCGCCAGGCGCTGCGCCATGGCCGGATAGCCCTCGACCTCCACCCCATAGACCTTGAGCCCCGGCCGCGCCTCCGCGATGGCGGCCACGCAGCCCGCCAGCAGCCCGCCCCCGCCCACCGGCAGGATCACCGCGTCCAGCTCCCCCGCATCCTCCAGGATCTCCAGCGCCATGGTCCCCTGGCCCGCGATCACCGCCGGGTCGTCATAGGGATGCACGAAAACCAGCCCGTCCCGCGCGGCCCGCTCATAGGCATGGGCCGCCGCCTCGGCCAGCGTTTCCCCATGCAGCACCACGTTGGCGCCCCAGCCCTCGGTTCGCACCACCTTGGTGGCCGGGGTGAAGCGCGGCATCACGATGGTGGCCGAAACCCCGCGCAGAGCGGCATGGCGCGCCACCGCCTGGGCATGGTTGCCCGCGGACATGGCGATCACCCCCGCCGCCCGCTCGCGCGCCGAAAGCAGCGCCAGCCGGTTCGCCGCCCCGCGCTCCTTGAAGGCCCCCGTCGCCTGGAGGTTGTCCAGCTTCAGCAGCACCTCGGCGCCCGCGATCCGGCGGATCGCCTGCGGCTCCACCAGCGGCGTGCGCAGCACCGCCCCCCGGATCCGCTCCGCCGCCGCCCGCACGTCGGCCAGCGTCACCGCGCCCGGCACCAACCCCCCGGGCGCCATCGGACCCGGCGGGATCGCGCCCGCCCCGTCCTTCACCGCCGCGGAAGGCGACACCGCCCGCGCCAGGGCCACGCGCGCCCCCTCAGCCGTAGGAAACGGCGGTGATCTCGACGGAGCGCGCCCCGCCCGGCGCCGGCACCTCGACGCTGTCGCCCACCTTGCGCCCGATCAGCGCCTTGGCCAGCGGCGAGGAAATGGAGATCGACCCGTTCTTCATGTCCGCCTCGTAGGCGCCGATGATCCGGTAGGTCTTCTCGTCCTCCGTTTCCTCGTCGACGATCGTCACGCGCGCCCCGAACCGCACCTGGTCCCCGGACAACCGCGACACGTCGATCACCTCCACCGAGGGGATGACGGATTCCAGGTCCGCGATCCGCCCCTCGATGAAGGACTGCTTCTCGCGGGCCGCGTGGTACTCGGCGTTCTCGGACAGGTCGCCATGCGCCCGCGCCTCGGCGATCGCGCGGATCACCGCCGGCCGCTCCTCGGCGCGCAACACACGGAGCTCATCCTCGAGGCGCGCGAGCCCCTCGGCGGTCATCGGGAACTTCTGCACGGGCGGTAATCCCCCCAATTGCGACACGGACTCACAAAAGCCACCCGCCGCCCGTCCATGGGACGCCGGATGGCCAGGATGAACACCGCCGCGCACCGGGCCGGAACGGCCGGGAATGCGCGGCGGGGTAAAACGCTTTGGGGCGGGCGCCGGCCCTCCATTCAAGGAAGTCGCCGGCTCCCGCCCCATCCTTCCCAGACCACCCCCCTTCCGGAGGGACCGGCCCGTTACGAGAACGAAGGCCGAAAATACGCCTGCAACGGCGCCACATCAAGGGTTCCCGCCCGGAGCGCCGCGATGGCGTGCACCGCCGCGCGCGCCCCGGCCACGGTGGTGTAGTGCGGCACCCCCTGCGTCAGGGCCCCGCGCCGGATGTCGAAGCTGTCGCTGACCGAGCGCCCTCCATGGGTGGTGTTGATCACCAGCTGGATGTCGCCGGACTTGATGGCGTCCACGCAGTGCGGCCGCCCCTCCAGCACCTTGTTCACCACCCGCACCGCGAGCCCGGCCTCGCGCAGCCGGGACGCCGTGCCCCGGGTCGCCAGAAGGTCGAAGCCCATCTCGGATAGCCGCCGCGCCAGCGACACCGCGTGCGCCTTGTCGGAATCCTTGACCGAGACAAAGGCCGTGCCCGCCTCCGGCAGCTTCACCCCGGCGCCCATCTGGCTCTTGAGGAAGGCCCGCTCGAAGGACAGGTCCAGCCCCATCACCTCGCCCGTGGACTTCATCTCCGGCCCGAGCAGCACGTCCACGCCGGGGAAGCGGTTGAAGGGGAACACCGCCTCCTTCACCGCCACGTGGCGCGAGATGGTGGTGTCGTCCAGCCGGAACTCCGCCAGCTTCGCCCCCGCCATCACCCGCGCCCCGATCTTGGCCACGGGAATGCCGGTCGCCTTGGCCACGAAGGGCACCGTGCGGGACGCGCGCGGGTTGACCTCGAGGACGAAGATCTCCCCGTCCTTCACCGCGTACTGCACGTTCATCAGCCCGCGCACCTTCAGCGCCCGCGCCATGGCCTCCGTCTCGGCCTTCAGCTCGGTGATGATCGCCGGCGGCAGCGAATAGGGCGGCAGCGAGCAGGCGCTATCCCCCGAATGGATCCCCGCCTCCTCGATGTGCTCCATCACCCCCGCGACATAAACCTCGCCCGCGCTGTCGGCGATGCAGTCCACGTCCACCTCGATCGCGTCCTGCAGGTACTGGTCGATCAGGATCGGGTTCTCGCCCGAAACCTTCACCGCCTCCTTGCCGAAGCGCAGCAGCTGCTCGTGGTTGTGCGCGATCTCCATCGCCCGCCCGCCCAGCACGTAGGAAGGCCTGACCACCACGGGATACCCGATCCGCTCGGCCTCCTGGACCGCCTCGTCCAGGTTCCGCGCGATCCCGTTCTGCGGCTGCTTCAGCCCCAGCCCCTTCAGCATCTGCTGGAACCGCTCGCGGTCCTCGGCGATGTCGATCGCCTCCGCGCTGGTGCCCAGGATGGGGATGCCCGCCCGGTCCAGCGCCTGGCTCAGCTTCAGCGGCGTCTGCCCGCCATACTGCACGATGCAGCCCAGCAGCGTGCCCCGCTCCTGCTCCTTGCGGATCAGCGCCACCACGTCCTCCTCCGTCAGCGGCTCGAAATACAGCCGGTCGGAGGTGTCGTAGTCGGTGGAAACCGTCTCCGGGTTGCAGTTGACCATGATGGTCTCGAAGCCTGCCTCGCGCAGCGCATAGGCCGCGTGCACGCAGCAATAGTCGAACTCGATGCCCTGCCCGATCCGGTTCGGCCCGCCGCCCAGGATCACCACCTTGGTCCGGTCCGTCGGATCGCTCTCGCAAACCGGCGCCCCGAACCCGCCCTCATAGGTCGAGTACATATAGGGCGTGCCCGAGGCGAACTCCGCCGCGCAGGTGTCGATCCGCTTGTACACGGCCCGCACCCCCAGCCCCGTGCGCAGCACCTCCACCTCCGGCTCGTGCAGTCCGGCCAGCTTGGCCAGCCGCTTGTCCGAGAAGCCCAGCGCCTTGAGCCTGCGCATCCCGTCCGCCTCCGCCGGCAGCCCGTCCCGGATCACCCCGGCCTCGGCCGCCACGATCTTCTCCACCTCGCGCAGGAACCAGGGATCGAACTTGCAGGCCGCGTGGATCGTCTCCACGTCCAGCCCCGCACGGAAGGCCTGCGCCACCGTCAGCACCCGGTCGGGCGTCGGGGAAGCCAGCGCCGCGATATAGGCCTCCCGCGACCCGTCCCCCGGCACCGGGATCTCGTCCAGCCCCGAGAACCCCGTCTCCAGGCTCCGCAGCCCCTTCTGCAACGCCTCCGGAAAGGACCGCCCGATCGCCATCGCCTCGCCCACCGACTTCATCGCGGTGGTCAGCGTGTTCGGCGTGCCCGGGAACTTCTCGAAGGTGAAGCGCGGGATCTTCACCACCACGTAGTCGATCGTCGGCTCGAAGGCCGCCGGCGTGGTCCCCGTGATGTCGTTCGCCAGCTCGTCCAGCGTGTAGCCAACGGCCAGCTTCGCCGCGACCTTGGCGATCGGGAACCCCGTGGCCTTGGACGCCAGCGCCGAGGACCGCGACACCCGCGGGTTCATCTCGATCACCACCATGCGCCCGTCCGCCGGGTTGATCCCGAACTGCACGTTCGACCCGCCGGTGTCCACGCCGATCTCCCGCAGGCACGCGATGGAGGCATCGCGCATCCGCTGGTATTCCTTGTCCGTCAGCGTCAGCGCCGGCGCGATGGTCACGGAATCGCCGGTGTGCACGCCCATCGGGTCCAGGTTCTCGATGGAGCAGACGATGATGCAGTTGTCGGCGCTGTCGCGGACCACCTCCATCTCGAACTCCTTCCAGCCCAGCACGCTCTCCTCGATCAGCACCTCCGTGGTCATGGAGGCATCCAGCCCCGAGGCCACGATCTGCTCGAACTCCTCGCGGTTGTAGGCGATGCCGCCGCCCGTGCCGCCCAGCGTGAAGCTCGGCCGGATCACGCAGGGCAGCTTCACCTGGTCCAGCCCCTCCCAGGCCTCGGCCATGCTGTGCGCGATGTGGGAGCGCGGGCTCTCGATGCCGATCTTCGTCATCGCGTCACGGAACTTCAGCCGGTCCTCGGCCTTGTCGATCACCTCCGCCTTGGCCCCGATCAGCTCGCAGCCATACTTCGCCAGCGCGCCGGAGGCATCGAGCTTCAGCGCGGTGTTGAGCGCCGTCTGCCCGCCCATGGTCGGCAGGATCGCGTCCGGCCGCTCCTTGGCGATGATCTTCTCCACCATCTCGGGCGTGATCGGCTCGATATAGGTCGCGTCCGCCAGCTCCGGGTCGGTCATGATCGTCGCCGGGTTGGAGTTCACCAGGATCACCCGGTACCCCTCGGCGCGCAGCGCCTTGCAGGCCTGGGCGCCCGAATAGTCGAACTCGCAGGCCTGCCCGATGATGATCGGCCCGGCGCCGATGATCATGATGGACTTGATGTCGGTGCGCTTCGGCATGGCTCAGGCCCTCCGGGGCAGCAAGGAAAGGATGACGGCGGCCGCGCCCTGGAGCACGGCGGAGAAGGTGACGGCGAGCAGCACCATCTCGTCGAGGCGATAGGCGGTGAAGCTCAGGAGAAGGGCGCCGAGACCCGCGGCGCCGATGCAGGCAAGCCCGCCCATGAAGGCGCGGGCCGTGCGCGGCAGCGCCCGCAGCGCGCGGTGGACGAGCGGCGTGCCGATGACGAGCACGCCCAGCGACACGCCGGCGCTGTAGAACAGCGGATCCAGGTTGAGGCCGTGCTCGCTCACCGCCGGCGACCCAGGAAGGGGCGGCCGATCAGGAACAGCAGCAGGTGCACCCCGGCCCAGAGCGCCGCCGCCACCGCGCGCCCGGTCTCGAACCCCTCGCCCGAGAAGAACACCACGCCCCCCAGCGCGAGGAACGAGATCGCCACCCCGCCCGTCCAGGCACGGTCGCGCGGCTGCCCCACCCGCACCAGCGTCCACCAGGCCAGCAGCGAGAGCGGCAGCGCCAGGAACAGCAGCCGGATCATGTCCGGCTCTCCGTCGCCAGCTTCGCCGCGAGCAGCCCGAGCGCGCCGCCCAGCACCCAGCGCTGCACCGCGAGCCAGCCCGGCCGCGTCGCCAGGAAGCGCGACACCGCGCCCGCGCCCACCACCATCCCCACGTCGAACAGCGTGCAGATGCCGATCTGCACCGCGCCCAGCACCACGCCCTGCGCGAAAAGGCTGCCGCGCTCCGGGTCCATGAAGGCTGGGAGCACCGCCACGTAAAACAGCGCCACCTTCGGGTTCAGCGCCGCCGTCGCGAAGCCGAGCGAGAACAGCCGCACCCCGCCCTCCGGCGGGATCGGCCGCGGCGCGAACAGCGGCGCCCCGTCCGGCCGCAGGCTCTGCCAGGCCAGCCAGCCCAGATAGGCCGCGCCGCCCAGCCGCATGACGTCATAGGCATAGGGAACCGTCAGCAGCGCCGCCGTCACCCCCGCCGCCGCGCCCAGCATGATCGCCAGGCTGCCCGCCTGGCACCCGGCCAGCGAAACCATCCCCGCCCGCGCCCCCTGGGTCAGCGTGCGCGACACCAGATAGAACAGGTTCGGCCCCGGCGTGACCGCCAGCCCGACCGAGAGCGCCGCGAAGGCCAGCAGGGAGGACAGCGACGGCACGATCAGCCCGCCGCCATCATCCCGGTGAAGCGATGGAACAGGTGGTGGCTGTCGCTCGGCCCGGGCGAGGCCTCCGGATGGTACTGCACGGAAAAGGCCCGTTTCGCCTCGCAGGCGATCCCCTCGTTCGACCCGTCGAACAGGCTCACATGCGTCACCGTCACGCCCTCGGGCAGGGACTTGTCGTCCACCGCGAAGCCATGGTTCTGCGAGGTGATCTCCACCCGCCCCGTGGCGAGGTCCTTCACCGGCTGGTTCGCGCCGCGATGCCCGCGCTCCAGCTTGTAGGTCTTCGCGCCCAGCGCCAGCGCCAGCAGCTGATGCCCCAGGCAGATCCCGAACACCGGCTTCCCGGCCTCCAGCACGCCCCGGATCGCCGGCACCGCATAGGCGCCCGTCGCCGCCGGGTCGCCCGGCCCGTTGCTCAGGAACACCCCGTCCGGCCCGTGCCGCAGGATCTCCTCCGCCGTCGCGTCGGCGGGCACCACCACCACCTCGCAGCCGGCATCCGCCAGGCAGCGCAGGATGTTGCGCTTGGCGCCGTAATCCACGGCCACCACCTTGTGCTTGGGCGCGGTCTGCTTCCCGTAGCCCTGGCCCCAGGCCCAGAGGCTCTCGTCCCAGGAATAGGACTGCCGGCAGGACACCTCCTTCGCGAGGTCCATCCCCTCCAGCCCCGGCCAGCCCGCCGCCTCCGCCCGCAGCGCGGGAAGGTCGAACACCCCGTCCGGCGCGTGGCAGATCACCCCGTTCGGCGGCCCGCCGTCACGGACCATCACCGTCAGCGCCCGCGTGTCCACGCCGGAGATCCCGGGCATCCCGTGGCTCTTCAGCCAGTCGTCCAGGTGCCGCGTCGCCCGGTAGTTGGAGGGCTCCGTCAGGTCCGCCTTCACCACCAGCCCCAGCGCCGCCGCGGTGGTCGCCTCCACGTCCTCCACATTGGCGCCGACATTGCCGATATGCGGAAAGGTGAAGGTGATGATCTGCCCGGCATAGGACGGATCGGTCAGCGTCTCCTGATACCCGGTCATGCCCGTGTTGAAGCACACCTCGCCCACGCGCTTGCCCGTGGCGCCGAAGCCGTACCCCCAGAACACCGCCCCATTGCCCAGCACCAGGCAGGCCGTCGCCCCCGGCGGCGCGCGATCGGCCTGCGCGGAAGCGGTGGCCTGGCGATCGGGGGCAGGGGTCATGGACGGCTCCTGGGCGGAAGGTGTCGTGGGGTCGGCATCGGCGCGCGGCAGGTCGTCCAGCGCAAGCCCCGTCGCCGCCAGCACCGATGGCCAGTGCCGGGGTGGGATGGCCCGCGCCTGCCGCCACTTCCGGATGGCTTCCGTGCCCACCCCGCAATGGGCCGCCGCCGCGCTGGCGCCGCCCATCAGGGTCAAAACTTGCTCGACGGTCCGCATGCACCCGATATGTGGGAAACCACTTCCCAATGGAAGGGGGTTTCCCAGGCTTCTGGTAAATCACTTCCCATGCGCGGCCGGGCAGACGCCCACCCCATTCCCCTCTAAACCCCGCCCCCCACCACCACGGAGACCCCCCATGAGCCTGCGCGCCCGCTTCACCGAGGAAATGAAGGCGTCCATGCGCGCCGGGGACGCCGCCCGCACCTCCACCATCCGCATGGTCATGGCCAAGCTCAAGGACGCCGACATCGCGGCGCGCCCGACCGGCGTGGATGCCATCCCGGACGAGGCCATCACCTCCCTGCTCCGCGGCATGGTGAAGTCCCGCCGCGAATCGGTGGAGATGTACCGCCAGGGCAACCGCCCCGAGCTCGCCGCCAAGGAGGAGGCCGAGATCGCCGTGATCGAGTCCTTCCTGCCCCAGCAGATGGACGACGCCGCCATGCAGGCCGCCGTGAAGGAGGCCGTGGCCGAAACCGGCGCCACCTCCGTCAAGGACATGGGCAAGGTCATGGCCGCCCTGAAGGCGAAGCACGCCGCCGTGCTGGACATGGCCAAGGCCGGCCCGATGGTGAAGGCCGCGCTCGGCTGACGCTGGGATGATGTAGCCGGAGGGGATACAAGGAAGGGGCCGATGCCCCTTCCGCCCAACTTCCTCGACGAGCTCCGCGCCCGCACCCCGCTGGCCCCCCTGATCGGCCGCCGCGTCCGCCTCGCCCGCAACGGCCGCCAGTGGAAGGGCTGCTGCCCCTTCCACAACGAGAAGACCCCCTCCTTCTACGTCTACGACGACCACTACCACTGCTTCGGCTGCGGCCAGCACGGCGACGCCATCGGCTTCACCATGGCCACCGAGGGCCTGGCCTTCCGCGAGGCCATCGAGCGCCTCGCCGGCGAGGCCGGCCTGGAGATCCCGAAGGAGTCCCCCCGCCAGGTCGCGAAGGAAGCCCGCGCCCGGGACCTCCACGACGTCCTCCAGGCCGCCGCCGAAGCCATGCAGCGCCGCCTCCACACCCCCGAGGGCCGCCCCGCGCTGGACTATCTGAGGAAGCGCGGCCTTTCCGACGACACCATCGCCCGCTTCGCCCTCGGCTGGTCCGGCAGCGGCCGCGGCGCCCTGGCCGCCGAGCTCAAGCCGCTCGGCATCGAGCCCCGCCAGCTCGCCGAGGCCGGCCTCACCAAGCCCGCCGAGGGCAGGGAAGGGGCCTTCAACGACTTCTTCTTCAACCGCGTCATCTTCCCCATCCGCGACCGCCGCGGCCGCATCGTCTCCTTCGGCGGCCGAACCTTAGGCGACGGCCAGCCCAAATACCTGAACGGCCCGGAAACCGACGTCTTCTCCAAGCGCCGCACCCTCTACGGCCTGGACATGGCGCGCGAGGCCGTCTTCCGCGGCCGCGCCCGCCTCGTGATCGCCGAGGGCTACATGGACGTCATCGCCCTCCACCAGGCCGGCTTCGAGGGCGCCGTCGCCCCCCTCGGCACCGCCCTGACCCCCGAGCAGATGGACGAGATCTGGCGCGTCACGCCCGAACCCGTCCTCTGCCTCGATGGCGACGCCGCCGGCCTCCGCGCCGCCGCCCGCACCAGCGAGATGGTCCTCCCCCTCGTCTCGCCCGAGCGCACGCTGCACTTCGCGACCCTGCCCCAGGGCCAGGACCCCGACGACCTCATCGCCGCGAAAGGCCCCGCCGCCTTCGAGGCCGTGCTCGCCGCGGCCAAGCCCCTGTCCTCCGCCCTCTACGACCTCATGGCCGAGGGCCGCCCCCTCGGCACCCCCGAGGGCCGCGCCGCCTTCCGCAACGACCTCGCCGCCGCCGCCGGCCGCATCGCCGACAAGTCGCTCGCCTCCGAATACCGCGGCGCCCTCCTCAACCGCTTCTTCGAGACCGCCCGTCCCCAGCGCCCGCCCCGCCCGGCTTTCACGCCCGGGTCCCGCAAGGGCGGCACCCCCTTCAAGCCCGCGCCCCGCCTTCCCCCCCGCGCCGCGCCCGAGGCCGGCAACACCCGCCTGCAGCAGGTGCGCTGCCTGCTGGCCATCACCCTGGCCCATCCATGGCTGCTGGATGAGGTGGAGGAAGCCTTCGCCCTGGTCGAGCTTCCCCACGGTCCCCCCTCTGCCCTGCAGGCGGCCCTCCTGGCCTGGCATGCAGGCCGCGCCCTCACGGATGTGTCAGATGTCACCATCCCCTCGCTTGACTCCGCCGATTTGCTTGACCACTTGAACTCGACCGGCCTGGAGGAGGCCCGGGCCTGGGTCATGGGCGCGACCGGCCTCCCGCGGGAGGCGAGCCCCGATGCCCAGCCCGCGGAGACCCTCGATGGCTGGTGGCACTTCTTCGGCTTCCTTCGCGGCGAGGGCGCGCTGATCGAGGATCTGGAAACGGCGAAACGCGACCTCGTGACGGCGAACGACGCCGCCGCACAGTCGCGCGTGATCCGCCTCTCCCAGGCCCTCTCCGCCCTCCGCCGCGGAGAGACCGGGCTGGAGGAGGGCGCCGAAAGCGCCTCTCCATAGTGTAGAGACCTTTTTCGGTCCCCGGCGGCGGCCGCATCCGCCTGCCGACGGGCCAACCCGTGGCGGGAGAAGAGCATGGCGACCAAGGTGGCGAACGGCACGGAGACGACGGAGCACCGCGACGAAGCGGTCGAGGGCGCGATGCTCGACAGCCTCGTGGCCTCGGTCAAGAAGATGCTCGCGAAGGGCAAGGAGCGTGGCTACGTCACCTATGACGAGCTGAACGCCGCCCTGCCGCAGGAGCATTTCACCTCCGAGCAGATCGAAGACACCATGGCGCTCCTCTCGGAGATGGGCATCAACCTCGTCGAGGCCGAGGAATCCGCCGACGAGGACACCGAGAAGAAGGCCCCCGCCAAGGCCGAGGGCGAGGAAGGGGCCGAGGAAGACCCCGAGAAGAAGGCGGACGACGAGGAATCGGGCGGCAACGTGGACGAGGAGTCCCTCGGCCGCACCGACGACCCCGTCCGCATGTACCTCCGCGAGATGGGCAGCGTGGAGCTGCTCTCGCGCGAGGGCGAGATCGCCATCGCCAAGCGGATCGAGGCCGGCCGCGACATGATGATCGGCGGCCTCTGCGAGAGCCCGCTGACCTTCCGCGCCATCGTCGGCTGGCACGAGGCCGTCCTCAGCGGCAAGATGCTGCTGCGCGACGTCATCGACCTCGAGGCCACCAACAACGCCGACATGCCCGACGGCCCCCCGCCCGAGGCCGAGGAGTTCGAGGAAGGCGAGGAGGGCGAGGGTGTCGGCCTCTCCCTTTCCGCGCTCGAGGAGAAGCTGAAGCCCGAGGCGCTCGCCGCCTTCGAGGCGATCGAGGCCGGCTACGGCCGCCTCGAGAAGATGTCCAACAAGCGGATGGACACCTACACCTCCGGGGGCGAGCTCGCCGGCCGCTCGGAGAAGTCCTACGAGAAGCAGCGCCTCGAGATCGTGGCCCTCGTGCAGAAGGTCCACCTGCACAACAACCGGATCGAGGAGCTGGTCGACCAGATCAAGGGCCTCTACCGCCGCCTTGTCGGCCTTGAGGGCCAGGTCCTGCGCCTCGCCGAAAGCCACAAGGTCAAGCGCGCCGAGTTCCTGGAGAACTGGCAGGGCGCCGAGATGGACCCCGCCTGGTTCGACCGCATCGCCAAGCTGAAGGGCAAGGGCTGGCAGGCCTTCCTGGCCCACTCGCGCGAACCCGCCGAGAACATCCGCAACGAGATCGGCAAGGTCGCCTCCCTCACCGGCCTTCCCGTCGGCGAGTACAAGCGCGTCTACGCCACCGTCTCGCGCGGCGAGCGCGACATGACCCAGGCGAAGAAGGAAATGATCGAGGCCAACCTCCGCCTCGTGATCTCCATCGCCAAGAAGTACACCAACCGCGGCCTGCAGTTCCTGGACCTGATCCAGGAAGGCAACATCGGCCTGATGAAGGCGGTCGATAAGTTCGAGTACCGCCGCGGCTACAAGTTCTCCACCTACGCCACCTGGTGGATCCGCCAGGCCATCACGCGCTCCATCGCCGACCAGGCGCGCACCATCCGCATCCCCGTCCACATGATCGAGACGATCAACAAGCTGGTGCGGACCAGCCGCCAGATGCTGCACGAGATCGGCCGCGAGCCCCAGCCGGAGGAACTCGCCGAAAAGCTCGGCATGCCGCTCGAGAAGGTCCGCAAGGTCCTCAAGATCGCCAAGGAGCCGATCTCCCTCGAAACGCCGATCGGCGACGAGGAGGACAGCCATCTCGGCGACTTCATCGAGGACAAGGCCGCCATCATCCCGCTGGACGCGGCCATCCAGTCCAACCTGCGCGAGGCCACCACCCGCGTGCTCTCCTCCCTCACCCCGCGCGAGGAACGGGTGCTCCGGATGCGCTTCGGCATCGGCATGAACACCGACCACACGCTCGAGGAAGTGGGACAGCAGTTCAACGTCACCCGCGAGCGCATCCGTCAGATCGAGGCCAAGGCGCTGCGCAAGCTCAAGCACCCCACCCGCAGCCGCAAGCTGCGCTCCTTCCTGGACAACTAAGATCCCGGGAATGCCTCACGGAACGCCCACGACCCCCGTGCAGGTCGAGGTCACCTTTCTCCGCATGGAGCGCCCGCCGGCCGACCCGCCGGCGGCGCTGCCGCCCGGTGCCGTCGTGCTGCCGGTGCCGGACTGCACCGTCGGCTTCTACCGCTATCTCTACGACAGCGTCGGCCGCGACCATTGCTGGTGGCTCCGCCGCACCCTGCCCGATGCCCGGATCGCGGCCATCCTGCGCGACCCCGCAACCACCATCCAGGTGCTCTACCGCAACGGCGAGCCCGCGGGCTTCCACGAAACCGAGCGCCGCTGGGACGGCACCACCAACCTGTCCTATTTCGGCCTGATGCCCCACGCCATCGGCCAGGGCCTCGGCCGCGCCTTCCTGCGCCACGCCATCGATGCCGCCTGGGCCGGCCCCTGCTCCGTGCTCACGGTCAACACCTGCACGGCCGACCACCCGCGCGCCCTGCCCAACTACATCGCCGCCGGCTTCCGCGTGGTCCGCCGCGTGCGCGAGGAATGGCCGGTCCCCACCGACCTCGGCCTGCGCCTTCCCCAGCGCGCCTTCTAGAAGGGCAGGGGGAGCCGGAGCCTCAGTGCTCCCGCGCGAACTCCTCCACCACGCTGAACCCGCGCGTGGCCACCGCGATGAAATGCACCCAGAGCGACTGCGACAGGGCCTGGACCTCCTTGTCCCGCTTCGCCCGCTCATCGGCCAGGCTGTAGGCCGACATCCATTCCCGCATGGCGAAGTTGTCGCGCGCCGGGCCCGTCAGCCCCTGCGCCTCGCTCATGTCGATGATGCGGGCCGCAACCACGCTCCGGCCCCACCGCGTGCGCTGGTCCGGCGACAGCCGGTCCCATGCCAGCGCAGCCTCCAAGTCCGCGGCTTTCATCAAGCCCTCCCCCGATCCGCCCTCCGGTCGCACGGCGGCACCGAACCGTCGCGCATTCCAGCTTACGGTTTCCCCAACGCCGCTGTCCCCTTCGCGCCGGGGGGCTGACAGGCTTGTGTCCTCCTTGCCACCCCGGGGCGCCTTTCCGTGGCCGCGCGGCAACGCCCGCCCTCCGCCACGCCGTTGACCCCCTTTCCAAGCCTCCCTAGCCTTCCATCCAACAAAACCGGAGGAAATCGCCCGTGAACCGCAGGTCCATGATCGGCGCGCTGGCCGCCGCGCCCGCCACGGCAACGCTCGCTCAAGCCCAAACCGCCGCGCCAGCCCAGAAAACCTATGTGCTCGTCCACGGCGCCTATGGCGGCGGCTGGATCTGGCGCGACGTCGCCGCCGGCCTCCGCCGCATGGGCCACGAGGTCCGCACCCCCACCCAGACCGGCCTCGGCGAGCGCAGCCACCTCCTCTCCCGCCAGATCACGGTGGACACCCACATCGAGGACGTCGCCAACGTCATCGAAACCGACGAACTCCGCGACATCATCCTCGTCGGCCACTCCTATGGCGGCGTCGCCGTCACCGGCGTCGCCGACCGCCTCACCGACCGCATCCGCCACATCGTCTATCTCGATGCCCTGATCCCGGAGAACGGCGAGAAGGTCTTCGACATCCTTCCAGCGGGAATGGCGGACGGGCGCCGCAAGGTCGCCCAGGAACAGGGCGGCGGCGTCGCCCTCCCGGTTCCGGGGCCGGAAGGCTTCCCCATTCCCGCCAGCCCCAACAAGGACTGGTTCATGCGCCGCCTGCGCCCCCACCCCATCGGCACCTACGAGAGCCCGATGCGCCTCGCGAAGCCGGCCGGCGCCGGCCTCCCCGTCACCTATGTCGCCTACACCAGCCCCGCGCTCGCCTCGATCGAGCCCAGCCGCCAGCGCGCGAAAGCCAAGCAGGGCTGGCGCTACGTCGAACTCCCCGTGCCGCACGACGTGGAGATTCCCGACCCCAACCGGGTCGTCGAACTCCTCGCCGGGATCGGCTGAAGGGCCGGGGCGGCGGGGCAGGGGCCTCGCCGCCCCGGCCCGATGGTTGACGCCGGCCCCGGCATCGGCGCGCATGCCCCCATGCAGCCCCGCCGAAAACCGCGCCCGACCCCGGCCCGTGCCCCCGCCCGGCGCGTGCCCTGATGCCGCCCGCGATCTACGCCCTTCTTCTGGTCAACTTCGCGGTCGGCACCCAGGGCTTCGTGTTCGGCGGCCTGCTCGCCGAGATGGCCGCCGACCTCGGCATCGCCGTGGGCACGGCGGGGCTGGCCATCACGGCCTCCGCCGTCACCTTCGCCCTCGGCTCCCCGGTCTTCGCCGTCCTGCTCGCGGGGCGGGAGCGGCGCGGCGTCCTCGCCACCGGCCTCGCGGTCCTGCTGCTCGGCAACCTCGCCTGCATGCTGGCCCCGGACTTTGGCACCCTGGTCGCGCTCCGGGTCGTCACCGGCACCGGCGCCGCGCTGGTCGGCGCGGTGGGCGGGGCCACCGCCGCGCAGCTCGTGTCCCCGGAGAAGCGCGGCCGTGCCCTGGCGCTGGTGCTGGGGGGCCTGACGCTGGCCTTCATGCTCGGCCTTCCCCTCGGCTCCCTCGCCGGGGGCGCCTATGGCTGGCGCGCCTGCTTCGCCCTCAGCGCCGCCGTCACCGCCCTGGCCCTCGCCGCCCTGGCCGCCGTCATGCCGAAGGTGCCGCCGGTCCCCGGCCCGGCCCCCAGCGCCAGGGCGCTCCTCCGCATCCCGCCCGTCCAGGCCGCCTTCGCCACCAACTTCCTGGCCTTCGCCGGCGCCTTCTGCGTGGTCGCCTTCACCGGCCCGCTGGTGAACCAGGTCACGGGCCTGTCGGGCGCCGCCGTCGGGCCCTTCCAGGCCTGCATCGGCGCGGGCTCCCTGCTCGGCCTCGCCTTCGGGGGCCGCGCCGCCGACTCGCCCGGCGGCCGCGCCGCCCTGGCCGCCGCCCTCGTCCTGCTCCTGCTCTGCCAGCTCGCCTATGCCGGGCTTCTCGCGGGCTGGGGCGGAACCCGCTCCGCCTGGCTCCTGGCCGGCACCATCCTGCTGAGCGCCGCCGCCCTCTTCGCCGTGGTGCCGATCCTGCAATCCCGCCTCGCCGCCCTGGCCGGCCCGGCCACCGCCCTGGCGCTCGCCCTCAACGGCTCCCTCGTCTCCCTCGGCCAGGGCGCCGGCGCCGCCGCCGGGGGCCTCGCCCGCAACCGCTTCGGCTTTGCCGCCGCCGGCCTGCTCGGCGCCGCGGTGGTGGTCTCCGCCATCCTCGCGGCCCGCCGCGTCATCCCCGCATCCGCCGCCAGGCCCAGCGCACCAGGATCACCGTCCAGGCCAGGCCCGTGAGCAGCATGAAGGGCGCGGTGGCCAGCATCAGCCACCCCATCACCCCCATGGAGTAAAGCAGCGAGCCCAGCTCGGTCCCGAAGGGCCCGGCGCAGGGATGCACCGATCCCTCGTCCACCCGGCACCCCAGCGCATCCGCCACCACCGCCGTCGCCAGCACGGAAAGAAAAGGCGCCCAGGCCGCCAGCGTCACCGCCAGCAGCGCGAGGCGCCCCGCCCATCCCCAGCGGAACGGCCGCCCCGGCCCGATCCCCGGGGGAAGCCGGACCGGACCGGGCGCCCCCACGAAGGCCCTACTTGGCCGCGGCCGCGGCCGCCATGCCCTGCTGGATCAGCTCCGCCGCCTTCTCCGCCGAGCCCCAGCCGGTGATCTTCACCCACTTGCCCGGCTCCAGGTCCTTGTAGCGGGCAAAGAAGTGCTCGATCTGCTGGCGCGTGATCTTGGGCAGGTCGTCGCAGGACTGGATGTCCGAGAAGAACGGATGGATCTTGTCGTGCGGCACGCAGACGAGCTTCTCGTCCTGCCCCGCCTCGTCCTCCATCAGCAGCACGCCGATCGGCCGGCAGCGGATCACGCAGCCCGGCACCACCGGCGCCGGGATCAGCACCAGCGCGTCCGTCGGGTCGCCGTCATCGGCGATGGTGCCGGGAATGAAGCCATAGGCGGCCGGATAGGCCATGGGCGTGAACAGGAAGCGGTCCACCACCACCGCCCCGCTCTCCTTGTCCAGCTCGTACTTCACCGAGGACCCCTCGGGGATCTCGATGACCACGTTGATGTCCATCGGCGGCGCCTTGCCGGTCGGGATCAGGCTGGGGTTCATGGGGCTGCGGTCCTGGCTTTCATGGCGCGCCCCGCCGGCCCGGCGGCGGGCGCGTCGCCACTCGCGCGGCGGGCGCATCGCCGCCGGCCCGGCGGGCGCGCATCGCCGCGGAATGCGGCGAAGTGTCGCGGCGCTCCTAGCAGCGAAGCCCCAAACCGGCAATTCACCGGCTTGCCGGCCCCGCCAAGCCCGGCCAGCATGGCGCCAACGAAACGGGGAAAGCCGAAACGATGTCCGAGCCGCAGATCGCCCGCCGCGCCCTCCTGGCATCCTCCGTGCTGGCGGCCTCCCTCGCCACCCCCGCGCTGCTCGCCCCCCGCGCCGCCCAGGCCCAAGGCGCCGCCCCGAGCCCCGCCGCCGAGCCCCTGATCGTCCGCAAGCAGGTCTTCGAGGCCGGCGAGTACCGCACCCGCGGCGGCGGCACCGTCCCCAACGCCCGCATCGGCTACCAGACCGCGGGCACGCTGAACGCCGCCGGCGACAACGCCGTGCTCATCACCCACTTCTTCTCCGCCAACTCCCACGCCTTCGGCCGCTTCGCGCCCAACGGCCCCGCCGGCTACTGGGACAACATCGTCGGCCCCGGCAAGGCGATCGACACCAACCGCTTCTTCGTGGTGTCCAGCGACACGCTGGTGAACCTCAACCTCAACGACGCCACCACCACCAGCACCGGCCCCGCCACCATCGACCCCTCCACCGGCCGCCCCTTCGGCATGACCTTTCCGGTGGTCTCCATGCGCGACTTCATCGAGGTCCAGAAGAGGCTGCTCGACAGCCTCGGCGTGAAGCGCCTGGCCCTCGTCGCCGGCCCCTCCATGGGCGCGCTCCAGGCCATCGAATGGGCCTGCGCCTATCCGGAGATGATCGACCGCGTCATGCCCGCCGTCGCCACCGGCGACTTCGACGCCTTTCTGCTCGGCTGGATGGAGATCTGGGAGGTCCCCATCCGCACCGACCCCAACTGGCGCAACGGCGACTACTACGGCGCCGGCCGCGAGCCGCCCCTCCGCGGCCTCGCCGAGGCCCTGAAGATCGTCTCCCTCCAGGCGCGCGACCGCGGCTCCCTCGCCCAGTTCGCCCGCCGCCCCGCCGAGGGCCAGGACCCCGCCCGCCGCATCGGCGACAGCTTCGCGGTGGAGAAGTTCCTCGACGAAACCGCCACCGCCCGCGCCAAGACCGCCGACGCCAACGCCTTCCTGTATCTCACCCGCGCCAACCAGCTCTTCCTCAACGAATACCCGGGCACCGAGGCCGCGCTCGCCCGCAGCAAGGCCTCCTGGCTCGTCCTCCCCGCGCCCGGCGACCACATCTTCCCCATCTCCTACGGCCGCGACCTCGGCGAATCGCTGCGCAAGGCGGGCCGCCCCGTCACGGTGTTCGAGCTGGAGGGCGGCCTCGGCCACCTGGAAGGCGTCGCCTCCATGAACAAAGCCGAAGCCGCGATCCGCACCTTCCTCGGAACCCGCACCTGATCTAGAGAGCGCAACGGACGGGCCGGTAGCTCAACGGTTAGAGCTGGCCGCTCATAACGGCTTGGTTGCGGGTTCGATTCCTGCCCGGCCCATCCCCTACCGCCCCAGCAGCCCCCGCAGCAGATCCTGCACCCGGGGCTCCCGCGGCCGTGCCGCCGGGGCCGGCGCCGCGGGCGCCTGCCCCACCGCCGGGGCCTCCCCCCGCGCCACCGCCAGCTGCGCCGCGCAATCCGCCCCCGCGGGCTGCCCGCCGCGCCCGCCCAGCAACCCCTCCGCCAGGGCCCCCAGCGCCGCCGTGTCCGCATCGTCGGACCGCCGGGCCAGGCCCCCCAGCACCCCCGCCGCCGCGGCCGCCGCCGCGTTCGGGTCCACGGAGAAGCGCGGCGCCCCGAACCGCCCTGTCACCCCCAGCGGCGTGGTCAGCGAAACATCGCCCACCCGCACCACCGGCCGCAGCCGGAAGGCCAGCGTCTCGTCCCCCAGATTGGCCGCCCCCGCCCCGGTGGTGCTCGCCACCCGCGTGTCCAGCAGCAGCGCCCGCGATTGCGCCACCCCGCCCGCCACATCGAAGCGCAGCGCCAGGCAGCGGATCTCCGCCGCCCCGCCCACCGCATCCGCCGGCACCACGCCCCGCAGCGCCGAGGCCGCGCCCGCCAGCAGCCCCGGCTCGATCCGCCCACCCGTCATGGCCAGCCCCAGATGCCCCGAAAGGCTCGCCGCCACGGCGCGCGTCCCCGCCCCCTCGCCGCGAAGCGATACGTCCAGCGCCCCCGGCCCCTCCACCGGCGAATGCCCGCCGAGCGCCCGCAGCAGCGGCCCCGGATCAACCCCGCCCTCGCCGCTGCGCAGATCCAGCGAAAGCCGCGGCACCGTCCCGTCCGCCTCCACCGACCCCTTGCCGGAAACCACCCCGCCGGGAGTCACCGCCGCGAAGCGCTCCACCACCAGCTTCCGCCCGCCCAACACCGTGCGCGTCGATACGTCCCGCCAGTCCGCCCCGCCCGAGCGAAGCGCCGCCACCGTCGCCTCCACGTCCAGCGCCAGGGCCGCATCGCGGACCGCCGAAACATCCAGGGGCACGTCCGGGATCACCCGCCCGTTCGCCCGCGCCGCCCCGGCCGGGGCGGGCGCGGCGGCCGGAGCCGCCGGGGCAGGCGCGGCCGGCGCATCGGGAGCCGGCGCAGCCGCCGCCGGGGCAGGGGAGGGCGCCGCCGCCCCGCGCCCCGCCCGCAGCGCATCCGCGTCCACCCGCTCCATCGCCACCCGGACCACCGCCTGCGGCGGCGCCCCGCCGCGCCACGCCACCGTCCCCCGTCCCGCCGCCTCGCGGGAGGCCAGCACCGCCTCCGTCACATCCACCCCCTCCGCCAGCACCCGCGCCCGCCCCTCCAGCGAGGCATCGTGCAGCCCCGGCAACCCCGCCAGCCCGGCGCGCGCGCCCAGCGCCGCCACGTCGGGCACCCGCAGCGATGCCGCCCAGTCCGTCCCCGCGAGCGCCCAGCCGGCCGCGAGCCCGCCCTGCAAGGCCGCCTGGACGCCCTCTCCCTCCAGCGTCACCGCCAGGGGCAGCGCCTGCCCCGCCATGGCCGCTCCCAGGGCCCCGCCCCGCCCGCTCACCGCCAGCGGCAGGTCCCCGATCCGCGCCGTGCCCGACAGCGTCACCGGCGCCTCCGGCGAATCCGCCGAAACCTGCACCGCACCCAGCGCCAGAACCCGCCCCGCCAGCGGCACCGCCGCCTCCGCCACCGAGGCGTGCAGCGACCGCAGCCCCGCCGGCCCCTCGGCCTCCGCCACCAGCGACAGCCCCCGCGCCTCCGGCAGCGCCACCCCCGGCAGGGCCGGCGCCAGCCGCGCGGCCTGGTCCGCCGTCACCGCCACCCGCGCCCGCCATCCTCCGGCGCGGAAGGGCAGGGCCAGCCCCCCG
>Ga0210040_10003177_pt1 | contig 22422 bp, 17 predicted proteins | sample CryGeyCG12114_NA_FD_185462 | JGI IMG/M metagenome (GOLD analysis project Ga0210040, IMG submission 185462) | Groundwater microbial communities from aquifer - Crystal Geyser CG19_WC_8/21/14_NA (SPAdes) (version 2) | ecosystem: Environmental > Aquatic > Deep subsurface > Groundwater | place: USA...
TTACCTGGGAATTATTAAACCCCAGCACCAAGTTTTTAACGCCATATTTCTCTTCTAACATTTTGTTGAGCCCGCTCTGGTAAGTGCCGCCTTGCCACGAACCCGACGGAATCTGGTGGTCTTTTAAGAAAGTAGCATTATGGCCTGAGCCGTGGTCGGCTGTTAGAAATACGGTATAGTTGCCTTTCCCTACTTGAGCATCCAGGAACTTGAAAAAGCCGGCTAAATCCTGGTCCAGTCTTAAATAAGTATCTTCGGTTTCGATGGCATTGGTGCCAAATTTATGGCCGACCGCATCAGTAGACGAACAACTAACCGCCAGGAAATCGGTTACAGAACCTTTACCTAATTGTTCGTTTTCAACGGCGGCTTTTGCCATTTCCAGCGTCAGGGAATTGCCGTAGGGCGTCGTGCGGATAATACCGAAATTTTTGCTAAACATACCCGAAGTTTTTACGGGGAAAGTAGGCGTATTCATGCCGCCGAATTTACCTTCGTACGCATTATTATCCGGCGAGCTTTGCGCATACGTGCTGATATCGTATAAGGTAGTCCAATCTTGTTGCAGGTATTTTTCCGGCAGCTTCTGTTCATTAAATTGTTTTACCCACGCTGGCAGTTCCGGCAGGTAAAAGGTGCTGGTAATCCAATTACCGGTTGCATCATCGAACCAGTAGGCGGCATTGGCGGCGTGACCGGCCGGCAAAATACTGCCCCGGTCTTTCAAAGCTACCCCAATTACTTTAGAACGGAAGTTAGTAGCCAATTTAAGTTCGTCGGTGATGGTGCTAGCCAGTAAATTGCGGGGCGACATTTTACCGGCGTTGGAAGTACTACCTACGGTTTGTACGGCTGTGTCCTGGGTACAATACATGGCTTTGCCGGTAGCCTGGATTATAAAATCGTTGCCTGTTATGCCATGAATAGAAGGTACCGAGCCCGTATAAACGGAACTGTGCCCAATTGCGGTAACGGTAGGCACGTAATCGATATAAGTGTTTTCGCAGGTAAAGCCTTCCTGGAGCAGGCGTTTAAAACCGCCGGGCTGGTAGCGATCGTAATAGCGGTACAAATAATCCCAGCGCATCTGGTCTACCATAATGCCTACTACCAGCTTGGGACGGGGTAAGACCTCGCCTTTTTTTTTATTCTTCTGAGCAAATGTCGGGAGGCAGATACTTATAAGTATAAGTAACAGGATGCTTTTTCTCATTACGATAATTTATTTATTCTTAAACATAGGCGAGTGAAGCCTTAGATAAACTATTTAGTCAATTGAATTAGTAATGAATTTGTGTTGCAAATACATATGGCTAAACAGCTATTTTGTTACTCCATATCCCACTAGATTTTAGGAAGATTACTATCGCATTTAAAAGTATTATCCGCCTATTAAAGGCTCAGGAAGAACAAACTTAGTTTTACCCAATGCTAGATAGATTTATTTCAACCTGCATTTTACCGTCATATTATTTAATCTAGTTCAAAAGAAAATTCATCATATGGCGGGGTTCTCCAGGCAAATTGCTGAGTGGTAGGTGATATAGCAAAAAAGGGTGAGAAGGTTTTTACCTTTACCGTTTTACCATCTGGCATAAACTCCAGGATACGAAGCCAGCAATCGCCGCCATTGCCATACCATCCGCCGCCCAGAGCCTGAGCATTAAAAACCATTTGCTGCACCTTTTTCCCGCCCGCATTAGTATCAGTTCGGAAAGCAACGTGCGCTTTTGGATTGTCAGGTACCCCAATATGGCCGGCAAATACCATCTGAATATTTTTAGAAGGTTGAACTAATTTTTGCCAGATAGCGGCTCCAAAATTACCTTACGCTATGTTATAATTTTCTTTTACTGTATGTTCATTCTTAGCATTCATATAAGAATGGGTTAGTACAATTACCTTATGCTGTTTATACTTTTCCATATTTACTACTTGTTTCGCCCAGGTCAGAATAGTATCTCGGGGCGCGAATTTTAATGTTAGAATTAAAAATTTCTTTCGTGCGGAGAGGTAAAATCAAAAGCAGCATTCTCTAAAGTAGGAATTCTTTCTGCATTTTGCGCCACTTCCCGAACAAGTTTCTGGGTTTGAAAGTTTTTATCTATTGGGAAATATTTATTAAAATTCGTATTTCTGGAGCTGATGTTGGCATAACCATAATCATGATTTCCGGCTGCTGTAATAAAGGGTACGTGCCCATCAAGTTTACTAAAAGAACGGGCTACTGATTCCCATTGTAATTTACTCGGCTGGTTAACTTTCGTTCCTTCCGGATTAATCATTTCGTTTTGTTCAACCAAATCGCCGGTACAAAGCACCAATTTTATATTCAGGGGACTAATATTATCCTTAATCCAAGAAGTCATTAGTTCCAGAATTGGCTGATTGCGCTCAAATTTTACATAAGATTGGGGGTCCGGAACCAAAATCATCGACCAGGAACCATGATTGCTTAAGGCAGGGGCAATATATTTCTTTTGTGCGAATACATTAAAGGAAAAAAACAGGCCAGCAACCAGGATTAAATAAAACTTAAAACTCATTTTTTCTATTCTATTGCCAAATTGATAAAAGTATTTAATATCCGGTAATGGAATTAGACAAAACAACCAATGCCAGGTTCATATAAGAATTACACCTTAAAGCGTACTCATTTAAATTAAAATTACCTGAATTAAGATTTGATTTTAGATGATCCAATTACAAAGAACTTTGATTTAGCGCTTTTCTGAGGCATAAGCGATGGAATGGCCGTACCAACCTCTACTGGCAAGTCAGATTCTAGCACATCGGCTCCGCCTTTAAAAATATCCTGATAAGCTTTTTTGCGGGCGGCAGGGTCAGGTAGTTTATCGTAAGTTGGGGCGGCCGAGATCATGCACATCACGCCGCGGGCGTGTAATAAATCGTACATTTCTTTATTTTCGGGTTTATTATCCGGCCCCACGTAAGCCATAATACTCGACCAGGGAACACCGGCCTTTTCGTAAGATTCCAATTCTTTTTTGGTTTTTACAAAAGCTGAGAACATGATTCCTGAAATATTATCGTAGTAATATTTAGCTTGCTCGGCCGTGTGAACGGTGAGCATAACGTGAGCCGCAGCATTATGTTCTTTCAGCTTCTTCATGGTCATAACAAGCGGCACGTCTTTTTTATCTAGGTTAATAACAGTTTTGCCTTTGCTCCATTTTATTACTTCATCTAAAGTAGGAATGCCGTACTGGGTTACATTTCCTGCAGGGTCTTTTAATTTAAATTTTTGCAGCTCTGCCCAGGTATAATCCGATACTTTTCCGGTGCCGGTAGTGGTACGCTCCAGAGTGGCATCGTGCATTAGCACAATTACACTATCTTTAGTCAGACGCGGGTCTATTTCAAAGAAAGCTGGGGTATGGCGTAAGGTATTCTCAAAGGTAGCAATGCAGTTCTCGGGGTAACCTTTAGTAGTGCCGCCACGATGCCCGCTAATAATAGGAATATCCTGTCCCGTATATTTAAAAAAGCTGTGCAGGTCCTGGGTACTTTTAATATTAAGCGTATGAAGCAGTGTTTTTTGCTGGGAAATAGCTTGATTAGGCGAGCAGGAAAATAGTGCCGGCAAAACTAAACCACTGAAAATAGCTCGGTAATATTTAGTAATTTTAAATACTTTCATAAGATATGGGGTTATATTTTCAAACTAAAGTTTTTAGATTATGTAGTGTTTTAACAATAAGTTAAGTTGCAAATCAGCATTCATTAATAAGTGATGCTTTGATAAAATCAAGAGTAATTAGTAACCTTCCTGTCAGGCTGATTATAACTTGCTGTTTAAATGTACCAGCGAAAGTTCGCCGGCAGCATCCAGTTCAAATAAGGTAACAGACGAATTATTAATCACCAATTTACGGTAGTTCTTTACCGGCATACCTAGTTTATAAGCTAAATAAAACCGGTTTACGCCATTGTGCGCTACTACCAGAATATTGCCCGATGGGTATTGCTGCTGTAACGAGTGGTAAAAACTATCTACCCTCTTAATTACTTCTCCGGCTGTTTCGCCGGTTTCGCCAGCTTTGGTATGGTCTGGGTCTTCGCACCAGTTTTGCCAGAGCTGCTCATTTTCCCGGATAAATATTTCTTTGGGTTTTCCTTCCCATTGACCAAAATCGGCTTCTATTAATCGTTCATCGGTAATTACCGCCTGGCCGCCGCTGGCAATCTGGGCCGTGTGGTAAGCCCGCTCCAAAGGCGAAGAATAAACGGCATTTAAGGTAACATTCTTAAGTTGATCAGCAGCTAAATAAGCTTGTTTTAACCCTTTATCGGTTAAAGGCAAATCAGTGCGGCCACAATAACGATTTCCATCGGCATTCCAGGCCGTTTGCCCGTGCCGCAGTAAATAAATATTAAGCATACTGAAAATTAGTTATATATCCTTTTACTTGTAAAACCCGCAGGAATTCGCGGTAACTTTCCCCATAACTTCGGCTTAGTTCCGGCGTGGGATAAACTTCTTTTTCGATTTGGGTTAAAGCTTTGGTGGCTTCGCTAATAGAATTGAAATGAGTTTTAGAAGCGGCTAAAATGGCTGCACCCACCGCACCGGTTACATGCCGCATTTTGTAAATAGGCCGGTTTAATACGTTGCTCCGGATGGTAAGCCAGGTATCGCTGTTGCTCGCGCCTCCAGCCGTATAAACAGCTTTTACTTTTTCTCCCGAAAGTTGCTCAATTATTTCGAAGGCATACCGTTCTACATAAGCTACTCCTTCCATATTGGCGACAAAACGCTCGACTTGGGATAAACCCTCCGGTTCAAACCCGCGGGCCTGGGGAGAGACAAACGGAAACCGCTCACCTTCCTGGCGCAAGGGATAAGCTAAATATCCCGAAGGAATAAGCGCTGCTGCCTGTCGGTTCAATATGGCTAAATCATCTTTAAACTCTTTCGTTACCCAATCGGCACCCGTGTTACTGGCGCCACCCGGCATCCAGTAACCTTCGGGGTGGCGGTGGCTGTACAAACGGTCTTCGGAATCTTTTATTTCTGCACGGGTTACCCCCTTTACTACCAAAGTGGTTCCAATAGTAGTGTTCCAATCGCCGAGGTTAACCGCACCGGAAGCTATCTGTGAAGCGCATCCATCGGTCATGCCGGCCACTACTTGTACCTCCAGATTTAAACCCAATTCAAGAGCTAAAGCGGGCGCTATTTTGCCGATGGGGGTACCGGACGGAACAACGGTTGGCAACCACTCTTTTTTTATAGGTAATTGCTCGTAGATATAGGCAGGCCAATAACTATCTTGCACACTATAACCTGATTTTAAGGCATTGGTGTAATCGGTTATGCCCCATTGGTTACTTAGCTTGCCAATAATAAAATCGGTAGCGTGAATCCATTTAGCTATTTTTAAAGCTTTCTCCGGAAATTGTTTGCCAAACCACACCATTTTAGATAAGCCGCTGGAAGCATTAAACCCTGTATAACCTTCCGGATGATAAGTCAGGGCGGTTGCGCGACAAAGTTTCCCTTCGGAAGCGGAACGGCCATCGCTGTACATAATAGCAGGGTGCAGCGGCTCATTTTGAACATCTAAAGGAATAACGGTACCGGAAGTTGAGGTAACCGAAATTGCTATAATATCAGCTACTAAGATATCTGATTTTGTGGCGGTTAATAACTCTTTTAAAGAGCGCCGACACGCTTCCCACCATTCGGTAGGCGATTGTTCTTCCCGGGATTGGTTACTGAGAAGAAAAGCTTCTTCACGGCTGCCGACTTCATTGCCGGTAACATCCAACAAAACCACGCGGGCACCTTGGGTACCAATATCAATACCTAAAAAGTAAGGTACGGTCATACTACTTCCTCCACGCATTGTTGTTTGTAGATTTTCCGGTTCTGTTTCCACTCTTCGTAAAGCGCGGTAATATTTCCTGCTGCGCTGGGTTCTACAATAGATGTTGTTATTAGTACTTGTTCTGTTTCGCCTAATGCTTCGTTGCAAATAAAAACGCCGCCTATGGCCGACGATTGCTGGTAACTATCGCGGATATAAATCTTTTTGTTTAATAAATCAGCAATAAACTGCCGCAACAACGGGCTCTGAAAACCACCGCCACACGCCCAGACATAATTCTGTTCGTTAGGAGAAATATCGTTTAAGGTATTATAATTTTCTTTAATGCTGCAGGCAATGTCCCAGAGCGTAGCCCATACAAAATGTGCCCGGGTTAATACATGCGAAACCGGGGCTGGAAATATAAAGCCGCCTTTGGTAATGGGCGATTTCTCATCGGCAACCAACGACCCCAAAGAGGCAACACACAAAGCACTTTTAACTTGACTTAGCTCCTGTTCAATTACCGCGTAGCTTTCGTTCGGATAAAATATTTCTTTTAAACGTTGATAATTAAGGCCAGTAACCCCCGCATTGGTTTCCAATACAAAACTATTTGCATCAATGTGCCGGTTCGTCCAGGAGCGTTCCTTATGGTCGGTTACATATTCATCGATGAGTTTAATAATGGGCGTGGTAGTACCGGATACAATTACCACATCCCCTAGCGCTGATTGCGTACCTTTGACAGCCAATTGGGTATCTGCCCCACCAATAATAACCTGAGCCGCCGGCGAAATATTAAAGTCCTTAGCAATTGCTGGTAAAACAGGACCCAGAATAGTGCCTGATGCAGCCATTTCCGACAACAGTTCGGATTTGATACCAAAGATTGAACCTAATTCAGGCGACCAGCCTTTTTGCGCCACGTCGTACAGCAAAGTTTCCGAAGCTTGCGAAGCTTCGTATTTTGCTACGCCGCTTAACATATACTGCGCCCAATCGCTAATGCTTAAAAAAGTAGCACTTTGTTCCCATAGAGCGGGGCGACGTTCCCGTACGCCTATTAGTTTTAAAGCCGAAAAAAGAGAAGTAGGAGAACGGCCGGTTAGTTCATACACGTAACTTTTGTTCGTAACCAAGTATTCCCATTCGCGGCCGCGGTGGTCAATGTTAGGTAAGCCAATTAACGACTCCCCTTTATGCCCAATTAAAACAATACCCTCGCGTTGACTGGTGGCAGTTAAGGCTTTTATTTCCAAATCTGGCACTCTTTTCAAAGCAGTTTGAGCCAAATTGGTAATAATCTGCCATAACTGATTCGGGTCGAAAAAAATGGATTCAGGATAGTGCTCATCCGTCTGATAAGGCATGTTGTCCCGTTCCACACTAACTATTTCGCCGGTTTTAGTAGCTACTGCCACCCGCACGTTGCCCGTACCAATATCAATAATTATATATCCTTCTTGCGTTGCCATATCTTACCTTAGCTTTTAATCGCCAGCACCTCTTTATTGGCCAGTTGTTTGATATTTTTATTATCATCGATAAACCAAGCTCTTAACGCATCGTTCATGATATAGGCATGATGGTCTTCTACCTCAAAAGTAGCGCCGGCAATGTGCGGGGTAGCTAATACATTCGGGTGATGAATAATTTTGTAATCAATGGCATCCGGCGGCTCGTGGTCGAATACGTCCAGAATAGCTCCACGAATTTGGTTGTTTTCCAGAGCCTCCAATAAATCTTCGCGGTTTACCACTACCGCCCGGGCCGTATTCACAAAAAGAGCATCGCGTTTCATTAAAGAAATTAAGCGCTTATTTATCATGCCTTCGGTTTGCTTGGTTACTGGCAGGTGAATGGAAACAATATCGCTGGTGGCAAAGATATCTTCTAAACTGGTTTTCTTGTAATCCGGGTCCGGCGATTCGGTATAAGGGTCGTAAAACTGAATATCGCAAGGAAAATTTTTTACCATGTTGGCAATGCGCTGCCCAATGGCCCCAAAACCTACCATACCAATAGCTCTGCCCGCTAATTCGTTGCCTTTAAACTGCAAGTAAGACGTATGTGCTCCGGCCTCCCAGTTTTCACCTTCCAGCCATTCGCAGCCGGCAATAGTATTGCGCAGAAAAGTAATTACATTGGCTACAAACATTTCGGCTACCGCCTGGGCGTTACGGGCCGGCGTATGAAAAACCGGAATATCGTGCTCCGTAGCCGTTGCTACCGCTACGTTAGATGGCGTGCCCCGGCAAACACCAATAAATTGTAAATCCGGGAAAGCAGCTATTACTTTTTTGGTTACGTGGTCGTGTTCTGTTATTAAGGCATCCGCCCCGGTTTCTTCCAACAAAACCATCAACTCTTCTTCGTTGTACGCGCGACCATGCGGTTTCCAAGGCCGGTAAATAATCTCTCCAAAGGTAGCAGCCAGTATTCCTTGCGCTTTCTCGTGGTAGGGCGCGGTAATTAAAATTTTCATACGCATTTAATAAAGTGTTCTATAAATCGGCAAAGACCACAGAGCCCATGCCCGGGTAAAGCAATGTTATTTAATAATAAAAACAGGTATTTATACCAGCGGAGTAGCATTTATAACTTTGCTACTCGGCATAATAATTTCTTCTGTTTTCACTTGATGCGCAGTTTTGGCATTATCGGGTAACGTAATAAATTTCGTTAAAATAGCACTCAGCAAATAGAGCCCGGCTAAAATCCAAACCACGCCTTCGTTTCCTACCAAGCCAATAAATAAACCCACAATGGCTGGTCCCAGGAACACCGGCAAACCGGCTCCTAAGTTTAAAATAGCCATAGCAGCACCTTTATCTTCTTTTACCAGGGAGGGTACTAATGCCGATAGCGGTACATAACCAGCCAATAAAGCACCCCATATAACCCCGGCCATTAAAACTACCCAGAAATTATTACCTACTAATTGCGGCGTATAAAAGAATAATAAAGTAGAAACGGCACACCCTACCCCGCCAAACCACATAACCGTATTACGCCAACCCATCTGGTCGCCGACAAAACCGAAAATTAAGTTAAAAGCAATATTGGCCGTAAATATAGTACCCCATATTTGCAGCCACTCGGTAGTGGAAAAGCCGTGAGTCGCCATGTACGTCGGTAAAAAAACCGGGAAAGCAAACTGGGCTGTGGTATTAATGATGCGTACCAACCCACCTAACAGAACTTTTGGCTCTTCTTTTATAATGGTTAAACCTTTCATCAGCTCCTGGGCTTTCGCCCCGGTATCGCTATTTTTCGACTGAAATTTATCCCGGTTTAACACCAAAGCGAAAAACCCGCCTACCAATACCCAGAAAATAGAACTCCACATAGTATTAATATAACCTAAGTTCTGAATGGCCCAACTGGAGTAATAAGCCCCCAGTACATTTAAGCCGCCCGTAAACACAAACCAGAACCAGCCCACGGCGCGGCCCAGCTTCTGCTGCGGGCTCCGGTAAGTAATCCAAACTAAGAACGAGTAAGCAAATAAAGGGTAACCAAAACCCCGTGAAGCATAAGTCAAAAGCATAACCGGAAAGTTTAACTCGTTCATGCCGTAGCCCACAAAACCGATGGTACCCAGAATATACAGGAGTAAACCGATTGACATAGTTTTCTTGGTACCATAACCTTCGGCCAGTACACCAGAAAACCACGACGAAATAGCAATGGTAATGCCGTAAACGGTAAACAGCAACGCTGACTGTTGGATGGACATGCCATGTTCTAAGAGATACGGACTTAACCACCCTTGTTCCAGACCATCGCCCATCATGAAAATTAAAATACCCAAATAGCCCCAGCCCAATTGGCTCGGAATACCAGCTTTAGCCAGTAGAGATTCATCCGTTCTTGTTTCTGTGCTCATATTTATTAGTGGTGATTTAAAATTTGTGGTGGATTGTTTTTGATAAAGTTTTTAATCAAGTGGCTAAATACTGGGCTGCCATATTTGGTTTGAGCAATTAATATCCTGGATTTTGTTTTAAATTTCCACTACTGGCATCAATCTGTACCTGCGGTATCGGGAACAATAAATCACTTTCACTAATAGTATAGGGTAAGGCAGATGCCGCATTGGGTCTACCACCTCCGGTATTTTTGGCAGACATTACTTCCAACGCTTTGCCGGTTCTCACTAAGTCAAACCAACGCAAATTCTCAAAAGCAAATTCAATTCTTCGCTCCTTCAAAATCGCCTCCAGAAATTGATTTTTAGAGGTAAAGTCGGCCAGGTTGAAAGCAAGGTTGGGTTTTGCGCGGGTGTGCACCTGGTTTAATAAATCTAAGGCCTCCTGGCTGGGATATTGGAGTTCATTCAAGGCTTCGGCCTTCATCAGCAAAATATCGGCGTAACGCAGTATTACAGTTTTAATATCTATAGTATTGTCGGTACTTACATTCTCATTATGAACTTTATTACCATAATAAGTACCAATATTAGAAGTATCAACAATGGCGTCTAACCGGGGGTCGTTTTTAAACGTTTCCATAAAATCGCGGGCAGCCGTATTGTTATAATCGTGATTTACGTTTAAATAAGGAAATCCTTCGGAGTTGGTACCGCTTTTAAAAAAAACTTTAAAGATTACTTCATTACTTTTTTTAGCGTAATCATATATCCCGGCATAATCAGCATCCAATGAATATAATCCTGAGTTAATTACCTGGTTCGTATATTCAATTACTTTCTGATAATCTTTACGCACTAAATAAACCCGGGCTAACAAACCTAGCGCAGCTCCCTGCGTTACCCGGCCATCATTGGCAGTATTTACAGTAGCCGGCAATTCACCAGCAGCCTCGGTCAAATCCGTTATAATCTGATTATAAACTTCTGCTGCCGGCGTTCTGGTTTGCCCTATAAACGAAATGGGATCGGTGGTTTCCTCCACTACCAAAGGCACATCGCCCCAAATCTGAACCAAATAAAAGTAGGTAAGGGCCCGAATAAATTTTACTTCGCCTTTCCGGCTTTCTTTAATGGTTTCATCCATTGTAATAGCGTCTATTCGGTTCAGAACAATATTGGCTCGTTGAATAGTTAGGTAGGAATTATGCCAGAATACATTTAACCGGTCGTTGGCAGAAGTGAGATTAAAATTGTCAAAATCAGCGTAGGCTCCTCCTGCTGGTGTAGTGGCAAAATTATAGGTATTATCACTCCGGACTTCTGCAAAATGATCGAGATACCCGGGGCGCACGCTGGTTTGTAGTCCATCGTAGGTGGCAATTACCGCCTGCTCCAGATCGGAAGCAGTGTTATAAAAATTATCTACACTGTTTTCGGCCAAAGGCTTTAAATCAATATAAGATTCGCAGGAAAACAAGGCGGATAATAAAGTTATATATATTAGATATTTCATGGGATTTTAGAAATTAGAAAGAAACATTTATACCAATAGTAGAAGTTTTGCTCACCGGATAGTTACCGAATTCTTCACCTGGGGTAAGGGCACTACCATAATTACTGGATACTTCCGGGTTGTAACCGGAATATTTGGTCCAGATAAAAGGATTTAACAGGGAAGCATAAATACGTAACCGGCTGATGTGCACTTTACTGGTTAGGGTATTAGGCAAGGAATAACCCAGGATGATTTCCCGCATTCTAATAAAAGAAGCATCTTCAATCTGCCAGCTGGATGCCCGGGTATGGGTAGCAGAGCCAACGCCCCAAACCGGCCGGGGTGCATCATCATCTAAATAAACAGACAAATTGTTACCCCAGGCTTCTGCTAAATAGCGGTGCATGGTGTTTATAACCTGCAAGCCCTGCTGGGTATAAACGGAGGCCGAAAAATCAAAACTTTTAATTTTATAGCTTAAGTTTAAACCCATTTGAAAATCAGGATAGTTATCTCCCAGAATCACCCGGTCGTCGGCGTTAACCACTTTGTCATTATTAGTGTCCTGGTAAATAAAATCTCCTACTTTTTGGTTACCTAATTTAGCGGTAGCGGCTAACTGATCTGCCGATTCAAATTTACCAATTACCTTGTATCCGAAAAACGAACCTACCGGCTGCCCGATTCTGGTAACGTGGGAACCACTCAGGCCGCCGGAGGATATGATTTGCTCCTGGCCGGGCCCCAGCGCTAATACTTTATTTCGGTTAGCAGAGAAGTTTAAATTTACGGATAGATCCCCTGGACCTACTTTCTGATCGGTAGATATGGCTAGCTCAATTCCCTGGTTTTGTAACTCCCCAATGTTTTGGAGGGAGGTACTATAACCCGAAGCGGAAGGAACCGGAACGTTTAATAATAAGTCCGTTTTATGTGAATAATAGTAGTCGGCAGTGAAGGTATAGTTTTTTAAGAAGGTAAAATCAAATCCGGCATCAATGGTTTTTGTCTTTTCCCAGGAAAGGTTAGGGTTAGGCGCCGTACTGGGGTATAATCCGGCTTGTACCATATCTCCAATAGGATATTTACCGCCGGTGGACAGCAAAGCAATGGAGCCGTAGTAAGGAATATCGTTATTACCGGTCAGGCCGTAACTTGCCCGGAGTTTCAAATCGTTTACAAAATTATTCTTAAAGAAGGCCTCATCCGAAACGCGCCAGCCTAACGAAACCGAAGGAAACACGCCCCATTTGGTATTACTGCCAAACCTAGAAGAGCCATCGGCCCGAACAGTAGTTGTAATTAAATATTTTCCTAGATAATTGTAAGAAGCCCGGCCAAAATAAGATAATAAACTCCATTCTCTTTCGTCTTGCGAGCTATAACGTTCCTGGGCGGTATTAATAGTTCTTACATTATCGGTAGCAAAGTTCCGGCCTTCGGCGGTAGCATCTTTATTCACTTCTTTTTGCATACTACTACCCACCACCAAATTCAGGTTATGCTCATTGTTGATGCTTCCGGTATACGTTAAAGTATTATCCCACAGAATGTTGGCGGAATTAGAATTAAATACCGAACCATAGTTAAAGAAAGTAGTAGGTGCCGGTTCGGTGCGGTAACTTAAAGATTTCGGACGATAATAGGTTCGCTCATAGTAGTTAATATCTGCCCCAAACGCTGTTTTAAAAGTCAGATTATTGAGAATATCATATTCAACGTTACCGTTGAAGGTCGTACGAAATTGCGTTAATCTATTATCAACTAAATTAGCCAAGGCCACCGGGTTTTGGAATTGCACCACATTAGACTCTCCACTCCACAAAGTTTGAAATAATTTATCTACCGCATAAGAGCCATCTTCATTGTACACCGGCAGTTCGGGATGCTGCATCAACGTACCAATTACCAAACCTTCATCGCCCCAGTTTTTTTCCGAGCGTGCCAGGTTATTATCTATATAGGAAGGGTTTAAATTAATGCCAATGCGTAACTTATCACTTAATTCTGAGTCCAGGTTGAGCCTTATGCCGGTTTTTTCAATGCCGGAATTCGGAATAATACCTTTCTGATCCAGGTAATTGGCCGATATAAAATATCTGGTTTTGGCCGTACCGCCGCTAACCGATAAATCATAATTTTGCACTTTGCCAGTACGGTAAAATTCATCCTGCCAATCCGTATCGGTCAATTCTGCTTCCCCATTAATATAAGGAATCATGTAGGCCGGATAGCGATCATCAATATTTCTAAGGTTTAAGGGATCAGATGCTTTGTTTCTCGCGGGATTTTTGCTGATCCAGCTTAAATCCCGAGCCAGTTTAGTGTAATTTGCATGTTCATATGCATTCATTACCTCTACTTTCTTTGCTAATTGCGCAACACCTCCGTATGCATTAAAAGAAATGGTTGGTTTTTCGCCCAGGGCACCTTTTTTGGTAGTGATGATTACAACTCCGTTAGAACCACGAGACCCATAAATTGCCGTAGCCGCGGCATCTTTCAATATCTGAATACTTTCGATATCGCTGGGATTTATAGAATTTAAGGGATTTAGGGAATAGTTAAAATTATCATTCCCCTGGTCGCCACCAGCCGAAAGGGGTAAACCATCTATTACATACAAGGGCTGGGTACCACCGGTTATGGATCCAACGCCCCGTACACTGATAGTCATACCGCCGCCCGGCGCTCCATTACTTTGGGCAATTGTAACCCCGGGAACTTTACCGGCCAGCGATTGCTGAAAATTAACCACTGGCCTGTTCTCCAGTTCTTTACTGTCAATAGAAGCTACGGAATTGATTATGTTTTTTTTACTTTCTGTGCCATATCCTACCACCACTACTTCTTCCAAAGCCTTAGCATCGGTGGCCATCGTTACTTGTAATGTAGTAAAGTTGCCGAGTATTACTTCTTTTGCCACGAAACCAATATAAGAGAACACCAGCGTGCCGCCATTGTCCGGCACCTCCAAAGCAAAACCACCAGTGGCATCGGTGGTCGCCCCCGTAGTAGTACCTTTCACTACCACCGTTACGCCTATTAAAGGTTCGCCTGCTTCTGACGTTACTCTACCGGTTATCGGCCTAGATACTATTCTATTAGTAGTTGCAGTATACCATTTTGGCTGGGCAAAAACAATCTGTGTTTGCCCCGATGATTTAGGCGTACCTGGTACTAGTGACCCAAAATAGAATTTACTTTTAGTTTCAATTGCTTTTACTTCTTTTTCATTTACCGGACTTGCAAGAAGTTCTTCGGCCAAGCAAACACTAGCCACCCAGGACAACAAAGCAATCTGTAGCGTCTTCGTACCTGATTTTAGGTAATTTTTTCTCATAAATTATTTATAAATAATAGGTGGATAAAGATTATAAATGCAGTGAAAAGCAAGATACCGGTTAGCTTATTTGTAAATTATTTTTTTAAAGGTTTTAATATAAAAAAACTGTATACCAAATACTTATAAATCAACAAGAATTCTTTTTATTTACTTAAGATATAATCTTTATAATTATTTGAACATTATAAAGCTACTACCTTAAGTATATCGGATTGTTAACTTTATATTAACAACACATTATTAAAGTAAGATTTAAATGAAGAAATTGTTAACTTTTTAATCTAAGTCCTTTACACTTAACTAATAAATACTCTACAGCAGTGTTATTATGAAGCGTATGGGTTTGAAAAAAATCTTGTACAAATTAATAAAATTAAACTTTATTAAACAAAATAAAATATTATTCATTACGTAATTAAACTAAAATTTAACATTTTGAAAGTAAAATAGCTTTTAACTTTAAATTATTTTTAACTTTATTAAGATATGTTAAAATATTTCGAGAAATATTTTAACTTTATGTTTTAAAATGTTTAAAAATAACGCTCAAAGTTTGTTTAGAATAACAACTAGAGGCAAATTCAACCTTGTTATGAAAAGTATCACCGATAGACACCAACTTATTCTGCAAAAATTAAAAGACGAGGGCCAGGTTAATATTCAGGAGTTAAGCGATTTAATGGAGGTGTCTGGGGTTACAATCCGCAAAGATTTAAAGTTATTGGAAGATAAAAATTTACTTTTTCGTACCCGGGGCGGTGGTTCTATTACCAACCCTTATACAATAGAAAGACCCATTAATGAAAAAGAGTTTATCAAAGCCGATGAAAAGCAAAAAATAGCTAAAGCGGCTCTGGAAATTATTGGCCAAAATGATTCTATTATTATTGGTTCGGGTACAACTGTTTACCAGTTGGCCCGTTGCCTCTACCCTAGCAAACACCTTACTGTTATCACGCCGGCGGTTAAGGTTTCCGTAGAATTATGCAACCGGCCGAACATTGAAGTACTACAACTTGGTGGCTTAATCCGGCAGAATTCTTCTTCAGTAGCTGGTTCTTATGCTGAAAAGATATTAGAGAGTATTTCGTGCGGCATTTTGTTTTTAGGAATTGATGGCATTGATTTGGATTTTGGTTTTTCGATAACCAACTTAACCGAAACTAGCTTAAACCAGAAAATGATTGATTCGGCGCAGGTTATTGTAGTGCTGGCAGATAGTAGTAAGTTTGGTCGCCGGGGATTAGGCCGTGTTTGCAGCCTAGAGCAAGTTCAATATATTATTACCGACAATGGCGTACAGCCAACTATTGTTGAACAATTAGAAGACAGAGGTATAAAAATTATTATTGCTAAATAAAACAATTAGTTTTAAGCACGTATATTGTCCTAAACCTAAAATAGAATACCAGAAAAATCTCAAGAGCGACGAAATTACAAGAACCAAGAAAGTTTATTTAATAATACACAGCTTTTTGAGGTAAAATGTAACCCCTGCAACTTGCCTGCTTGTATTATAATACAAATCAAAAATATTTCTTTATTTTACATATTTATACTTATAGGCCAACGAACTGGGCCATGAGGCAACGATGCTGCCTTATGGGTGTCGTTAGCTATAGTTTTTTGCTGCTCCGCCAAAATATTTGAGTCTTCCCTTGAGGCTTTTTTTCATTTCCTGATAGTTCTCGTGATACCATTCAGAAAGAATAAGCACGGTTTTATCACCTTCCATTATTCTAAGCTCCTCAAAGTTGCCAACTCGTGTTGAATTGATGGAAGTCTTGTACCCTTTTAAATTGTCAAATGAAAATTCAGATGTTCTTCCTAAAACATTTGTCCCCTTTATTGTATTCTCCTCCAAAACCACAAACACCATTTTTCTTAACACCTCAAAGTAGACTATCCATATTATTGTAATTGTAAATAAGATAGCCATATAAAAGTCTATCCATCTCAAGTTACCAAAAACAATTGGCCAGTTGTCGATGATTATATAAGTAGTTACAATGATTAATGATATAGCCAACAATGGAAGTACAAATGCCTATAATGTAAGTTATGATTTCACTTTGGGATGTGATTTATCTTAAAATTTAAGCTAATTTATATATAAACACTCAGGTTATTTTGCCCGAAACATTGGCTCGCCAATATGGACACTACTGGATAAACGGATCTCGTTCCGGTTATTGGTTCCATAACTGGAGCTTTCCCTTCTTTGACCAATTTAATAAAACTTTCCAATATTCCAACAAGCCTGCAGGAGCCTCGGCCGGTCCGGGTGTTAAGCCGCTGCCGGCGCCCGGCGTTCGCTTTTTTCCCTTCGCTTAAATATAACGAAACCCATAATTTTAGGTCTATTTAACATGAACTGTGTTAAAAGTCAAGCTTTTCAGGCTGAAAAAGTAGCAAAATCAGGGCGGTAAGGAATACCAGATTTCACAATGGCAAAAGCTTGTTTGAGCAGCTTGTTGCAGACCGCAATTAAGGCCAACTTACCATTCTTTCCTTTAACCACCAACCGTTCGTAAAGGGCCTTGCAAGCGGCATTGGACTTCTTGGCCGAAAAGCTGCACATAAACAATTTGCTTCTAATTAAGCTGCCGCCCATCTTAGTGATGCGTACCTTGCCGCGGATGCTCGAGCCAGAGGTATATTCCCGAGGAGACAGACCAGCTTTAGCAATCAGCTGCCGATAGTTGTTCACGTTGCGGAAGCCGCCGGCAAATAAAAGCAGCATGCCCGCTGTCTTTTTGCCAATACCCGGAATGGATGAGAGTAGCTTTATCTCCTGGGTAAAAGCCTTTTCCAAGTTGGCCTGGAGCTTATCCTCTAATTGCTTTATCTGCTTTTCAAGTGTGTTCAGCATTTGCTTCAAGCTTTTGGCAGCTAATTGACTTTTGACTGGTTGTAGTTCGAGTGCCTCCAGGGAGTTGATGACCATGTTTTTTTGTTTGATGAGCTGCTCAATAACCTGCTCCAGCTGGCGGCATTCCGCTATTATCTTCTCCTCTGGCTGCCAGTAAGCAACCTGGTTTTGCTCGCCATAGCGCCTAATCCACTGAGCATCCTTTTTATCACTTTTGCCTTTGCCTAAGTGCATCTGAATGTAGCGTTTAATAATAACTGGATTCACTACCACCACCTGCGCTCCCTCCTTATACAGGTAATAAGCTAATTGTAGGTAATAGATTCCAGTCGCCTCCATTACATACAAGCTGTCCCTGCCGCACTGTTTAACCAGCTGCTTGAAGCCTGCTTGGTTGTTTTCCGTCTCCAGGTGCTGCAGCTTCTCCTCTACCAGGTGGCAGATGGCCAGGGTTTCTTTACTTACATCAATACCTACTACTATGTGTTTTGCTGGGGTGGCCATAACTTTAAGCATTTAGTAAAGGGGAAAAATAAGTTGAAAAGAGCGGATTATGGTGGCTTTCTCTATCCTGATGCAAGCTCATTGAAGGCTTAATGGAACTGTCCAAAGTAACCATAGAAAAGAAAGGGGATTCTCATGTTAAACAGGCTCTTCAGACCTAATAATACTATAAATCTTTATCCTTCCTTTCTTCTCTTTTTATCTCAAAATATCAAAATAACCATTATTACAAACATAGGATAATTTACATACTCATTATAATAGTAATGTGCATGGTACTTTCTAGAGCTTTTTATTCAAAAGTTTGTTCCAATTGACTTACTAACATGTTCATTTTCTAGACTTACTGATAAAATATTGCTATCATTCCAATTTAGTATAGTATGATTCCCTGGTAAAGATATAGCATATTGCAAATCAGACCCCAGGGGATCACTTGCAGTAGCTATAAAGTTAATCAGATCACCAGACGCATCAGCTGGAGACAATTAACTGAAGTAAGTCTAGTACTAGCTGTTTATATATTATTTAAATATTCACGTGCACTTTCTGTTCTGGAATAGTAATCCTCACCTGTTTCCATTTTGCTTCTGAATTTCATAAGACAAGTTCTGATTTCACCGGCAATGACTAAAACCAAATATTCTTGATGTGGCAATAATACTCTGCTGTGCGCATTAAAGTCTCGCAGTTTTCCAAGGTCGGACAAATAAACTTGTATGGTTTTAAATTCGAGCAGTAAACTCTAATCCCCAGTGTTACTTTGAAATTGTTTCGATATTTTAATAATTAGCAAAATAACTCAACCGCTCTTCTACAGTTCCACCCTATTGCCGACGAATTTCACCATCTTTTCTTGTCTTCCAATTATCAATTCTTCCTTGTGAAACGCCGCATTTTGGGATCAGTCAGGTCCAAAATACATAATTAGTATAGCTGATATAAAATCCCTTAAAGAGTTTTTAGTATCTCTTTGTGCTTGTGAAATATCCATTTAGCTTAATTAATAAATTTTAATATTAAGTGTATATATCACTACAAAAAACAGGTTTTATAAGTAATTTATTAAAAAATTGGTTTCATAAGTCTATATTCCCAAAGTAGTGCGGAAATAGCCGGCCGGATTAGTGATATCTTTCCTGCGGATAGCTATATCATATAAAGTCTTATTGGCTTTTTTTCTTAATTCAGTACTGTTTAGCACTTGGTTAATCAAACTATTGTCCAGAATACCAATAGCTTAACCGGTTTTTCAACTGTACCGCTTCCGTATCTGTTGCCGCACCCTCAAAAGCTATAACTGTTTGTAGATAATGGGTTGGTTTTATCATAAAATTAAGCTTGTGGATACTCTTTCCCTTCTTTTCGAAAGTATAACCCTTATATCAGACATAGCGTTAATCTGCTTAATAGCGAACTCTAGGACATTATCTTTAAATTGGCCCCATTTGTACTGTTATGATTGCTTACCGTCAGGGTCCTTCAAATTAAGTCTAAATCGCAATTGTTCTACTTCATAGGATAGATACCCAATATCCTTCCAGCTGAGAAAGCCATTAAAGCATTTTCGGCGCCGGTCCGGAACCCGGCCGTATTATTTTCATCTGCTACGGCGCTGCCCGAAAAAATATAGCCTAAGATATCGGGATATAAAGCTATGGGTAGGTTTTCCTAATTCACCAAATCCTTACTTACTGCGTGCCCCAATGCATCGGCCCCCAAACCGTGCTATCCGGAAAATATTTGTAAAATAAATGATATTCTCCCTGGTAATAAACCATACCATTAGGATCATTCATCCAATGGCCTGGCGGCGAAAAATGAAACTGGGTCCGGTGAGGTTCCTGGTATAAATCAGTATTTTTAGTTGTTTTTATTTCTTGGAATGTTGTTCTTTTTTGCTGGCAGTTCCCCATCATGATTGCGATTGCCATCGTGAATAAACAAAAGAATGGATATGATTTCATAAGTAGCATATTCATGTTGTTTTAAATGCGATTACCCAAAATCTAAGTGCCATAATAAAGAGTAAGCCAATTGATATTAGATTTTGTATAATACTTAATCGTATTTATATTCTTCCCTAAAATAAATGAAAGGCGTTTAAAACCGGCCGGGTTGGGTTAGGGGCAATTCTTTTTTAAAGATATAAATTTGATTTATACTAATTTATATAAAAAAACATTATTTTTAATAAGGTATTTTTATAAAACAGGCTACTAAAAGTAATGATTGCCTGTATGAGCAAATTCTGCTACAAAGGCCATATTGATTTTTAGTAAGAAGGATGGGCAATAGCTATTTCTAATTTTGTTTATATTCCCGCGTAATAAAGTCCATTTCCCTGTCTACGTCTTTAAGGCCTAGCCGCGACTCCCGTATCAGGATGATGCTGACAATGAAGAAAAGTATTGCTCCGGAAATTCCCAGCAATATTACTACCCAGCCAATAGGTAATTGCATTACTTCCAGTACTCCTATTACTACAATAATGGTGAGAAAAATGCCCAATGTCAGATACAAACACGTCATGGTCCGCTGCAATAATTTTGCCCTTTTGGCATCAAAGAGTAATTGATGTTTCAGGTATTCATATTCAGCTTTGTCATTCCCCTCCCATTCTTTATTATTTTTTTTAAAATTCCGGAAGTGGCCGGCGTCCTGCCGAATCCGGTCCGTGATCTTGCCCAGCCGCTGATGCGTGGTTAGAATCAGGGAACCGTAGGCCGAAATCATTACCGCCGGGGTAATCATGGCGGAAAGCACATCAACTGTATCGGACAAATCATTTAACTCCATTAAATTTAGTTCAATAAGACTTTTTTATTGCCCAGCACTCTACCCAATACGTTTTAAAAAAATCAATTACCACTTGTTCAAAATTTTCCGGCTCATCGTGGAAAAGCATGTGGCTGCTCTCCTCGAAGAAAACGTTGGTGGCATGAGGCATGTGTTCGCCAACCCAGGCCGGCGCTGCGGGTGGAAAGACGCTATCCTGCCGGGCGACCAACATCATTGCCGGCAAATCTAATAGCGGTAGTAAATCACGCCAATCTTTCACCGTGTGATCGGCCATGATGGAAGCCCGGGCATCAGCCGGAGACATTGCCATTTCGGCCAGCAACGTTTGTTTTTCCTCTTCTGACGGTTGTTGCTTCATGCAGGCTGCCAGGTTCTGTTCATCGAACTTTGCCGAATTTACCTATATCTGGGTAATAATGGCGGCCAGGCTTTCGGCGTCGTAGCAACTGCCGTGGCTAAGTTTCCAATCGGGTGTATAATATTGCTGCGGCGACTGCTGCACGAATATAGCCCCGGCCACGCGCTCTTGCCCAAACAGCTCCCAATAACTCCAGATAACCGGCGCGCCCAACGACCAGCTCAGCAAAACTACATCCTGCAATTCTAACTCAATGAGTAAATCTCGCAGATCAGCAGCAAGACGGGCAACACGATAGCCATAGCCAGGCTTATCGGACCGGCCGTGGCCACGTAAATCGACCGTGATTACACGGGCATGATTGGCCAGCGCCGGAATGTTATGGGCAAAGAAGCGACCGCTAAAGGTCCAGCCGTGAATTAAGATGAGCGGCCAGCCTTGTCCGGCTTCTTCATAGTAAAGCCGAACGCTATCGTTTGTAGTTACATGAGGCATGATAATAAGTAATAAGTTTTAAGTAAAAAGACACAAGTATCAAGATATAGTTATCAAGAGTGAATTATTATAATAAATTGATTTGTATGATATTAAAATAACTAATTGATTGATAAGCAAATCTAATTTTGCCTACTTACTTATATTCTTACCTTTAAAAAGTTATATTTCGTATTGCAGTAATCACTTAAGTCACTTTGCCTCTGGGGGCATAGGCCCAGGAGCAGAAATATGCAACTTTACCTTGTTTAATAAACAGAGTAAACGGTAATTAGAAAGCTTATTTCAGATGAACGCACCACCAAAAAAAGCAATAACTATTCATATATTTTTTTCTCGTTTACAAATGCCGCTATTTCTTCCTCAATATAATTTGCGGTCCGCAAAGGTGCTTTCACGTCCTTTTCCAAGTCAGGTAGGTAACCAATCAGTACTTCACCCCCTAATATTTCCACTTCACCTAAAGCAGCGGGTAAAAGCAGGGATTCAGCTTTCCCTAATGGTTCCGTGATGCCGCGATAGCGCACTTGGGTTTCTTTTCCTATATTGGAAAGAATAATTGATTTCTGGAAAGTGTACTGGTAAGGAGCCGTAAGCTGCCAGCGTTCCAAAGCAAAGTAAGGTCCGGCACAGCAAAAGCAGCGTTGGTTTCCTTTATCCTGAATCAGAAAACCGGGATGCGGCTCGGGTTGAGGCTCCAGGTGTATTTCATCCAACAAATTCTCTATATTCTGATGCCATTCTTCTTCGCTATACGGTTGGCCGTTTTCCATTTGCCAGGGCATGGCCGTTTGCTGAATATTGGAGGTTTGCTCAATTTCGTATATAAGCGTATCGGGGCC
>Ga0210040_10003178_pt1 | contig 22418 bp, 25 predicted proteins | sample CryGeyCG12114_NA_FD_185462 | JGI IMG/M metagenome (GOLD analysis project Ga0210040, IMG submission 185462) | Groundwater microbial communities from aquifer - Crystal Geyser CG19_WC_8/21/14_NA (SPAdes) (version 2) | ecosystem: Environmental > Aquatic > Deep subsurface > Groundwater | place: USA...
AACTGTTTGTCCATGTACTGCTGGAGCAAACAAAGACAAAGAGACTAACCAGTAGGTCGTTAATAGCGTAACGATTTTTCTCATAAAGGACGGGTTGACGGGTGGCATGAAATGCCCAGCTTTCAGCCAGCAGCAGTAATGTATGGACACAGTATAGTTATGCTAGCCTTATGCGGTGTGGCCAGCAGAAATACTAGGAAAGGCTTTGATATGCTACGCGAGGCGGCCTGTGGCGGAGCTATAAGGGGTGCTCAGCAAGTAGTTGTAATGGCTGGACTGGGGAGTAAGCAGAAAAGATACTTCCATGCTACAAGGATCGATAGGTAAACGTATAAGAATTCGAGGGTCTACCATTCACTGTGCGTAGCGATGGACCCGAGGTAAATAGCAACAATAAACTAGGTAGTGGCCGGCAGTAGAGGCGGAAAGGTGAATAGGCCGGGTCTATTCGAGCAGGACAATATTAGGCAAGAAGGGCCTAGACTGCAACAACTCAGAAAATTTTCATCAAATTTTCATCAGGTTTCTTCCATGATGCCTTTCTTTGCGCACGCTCACTACTTTCCTAGGTGCCTTCCCCATCACCACCATGCAACGCGACAAGCGGTGCGGGGTGAAGCATAGACGATTTAAAATGCGAGGGACTTAAATTACCACCACTTGTTCTCTTGAATTTCCCTTTTATCTTCAATCCTATACTATTCAGATGCGTCTCTATTTCCTATTTGCTGCGCTGCTCACGAGCAATTCGCTAGCTACATCAACGGCAGTGGCACAAACAAGGGTTGCTTCCGACACGCTGAGTTGGGGCGGCCTCTCCACCGATCACTCACTGCTACAGCGTGCCCGGCAAACGGCTGAGTTGCCATTGCTGGCACCCAGCACGGGCTTATTCACAGTGCTGACACCTACTAACACAGCTTTTGACCAACTGCCAGCTGGCACGCTCGACGAATTGCTGCTACCTGCCAACCGAGCATCATTGCGCCGCTTATTGAATTACCACATTCTCATTGGACGCCACGACCTGACTACAGTGGCCTCAGGCCAGCGCTTACCAACCCTGCAAGGTCAAACCGTACAGGTGCAGAAGCAGGGCAATCGCATCTTTTTACAAGATGCCCAAGGTCACCTCATAGAGGTGCAACCTACGCCCCGAACGAAGACCAACGGACTACGGTATTCAGTTCAAGGAGTGTTGCTGCCATCCGAGTAAGAGAGCATCAAAAAGTGTGGAGTAGTAGGGGGTAACAGTGAGAGGGTCTAACCAAGCGAGACAGAAAAGGACGTTAACTTCCTTCTGTCATGCATTCAAAACCAATCAACAGTTCGCCGCGCAAGCTCCGCCGCTACGATGAGACCTTTCGAGCGGAAGCCTTGCGCCTGGCCAGTGAAAGCCGGAGTACGCAAGCCGCGGCTCGTCAACTGGGCATCAGCCCCAAACTGCTCTACAAGTGGCAAAAAGCCACGCAACCCGTGCTGGAAGTGGGCAGTGGGGAAGGCGGAAGTGCCGCGATGCGCCAGTTGCGGATGGAAGTCCGACGCTTGCAGCAGGAGCGCGACATCCTACAAAAAGCCTTGGCCAGTTGCCTGCTGTAGGCGCAGGCTCATGCCGCCGACGTTATGAGCCGCTACCGCTTTGTCCGAGCGCAAACACCGCACTATCCTGTGCGTCAACTCTGGCAGGTACTCGGGGTGGGGGTGGCCAGTTACTACCGGTGGCAGCAAAAAGGGGCCGCTCGCCCCCTCATGCCAGCTTGGGAAAGCACGTTGTGCCAGGTGTTTTTTCAGCACAAACGGCGTTATGGTACCCGTCGCTTACGGGCCGAATGGCATGCGCAAGGACACCAAATTGGTCGTCATCGCATCCCGGTGCGAGCTCGTGGCCGTGCAACCGCGCGCGTTTGTCCCACGCACCACCCAGAGTGAGCATGGTCCGCGGGTGGCGGCCAATTACCTGCTGAATCGGTCAGCACCCACGGCGGCCGACCAGGTATGGGTGGGTGATATCACCTATGTACCGCTCCAGAATGGTGCTTGGGCTTATTTAGCCGCGTTCCAGGATGTCTACACCAAACGCGTGGTGGGCTGGCAGGTACTCGGTACGATGCCCGAAGCGTTGATCACCACGGCCTTGCGCCGTGCTCTAGTAAGCCGGCAGCCCGCAGCCGGGCTAGTGGTTCACTCTGATCGGGGCGGGCAGTACTGCAGCAAGGCTCACCGACGCTTGCTCATGGAGCGGCACTTGGTGCGCAGCATGAGCCGCCGAGGCGAATGCTATGACAACGCCCAAGCCGAGAGTCTCTGGTCCTGGGTAAAAACCGAAGTGTTGCTGAGCCGTGCTGCATTTGCTTCGGTCGCGGAGGCGCAAGCCGAGCTGGCGACGTATTTTGACTACTACAATCACCAGCGGCGGCACTCAGCGCTGGGCTATGAGTGCCCCCATTGTTTCGAATAATAAGCTTTTCTACCTAAGACCCAACTCTGTCTCACCTAAGCCGACCACCTCAGTTCTATTCTGTAGCCCCTCGCTAGTTCCTCTCCGGTTCAGCCCTTGTCGGCGCCCCTTCTGTTAGGAACCGGATCTGGGCAGCATCCCAAGTTTTTTTCCTCTCTCTCCTTCCCTGCTAACATGAGTGACGTACAGGTTCAAACAATACGAATGGCCATCGACGTGGAAGTGCGCGCGCGCGCGCCGCGCAATCCGTCGCTGCCAGCCCCGGACACAGATGCGGAGTTGCATGGCTATGAACAGGCCTTGTTTGCCCTATTTGAGGCCGACCCTGACCTCTGTGCCGAGTTCATCAAGAGATCCAAGCCATTAGCAGCCTCGAAGCGCTGGGCATTCACAATATGATCTCTGAATTGGCCCAGATCCGTCACACGCACACGGCGAGTATGCAGATCCTCAAGCGGCTACTACTGCGGTTTCCGTCCCCAGCGCGGGCGTATCTGGACCAAGCCATTGAGCAAGGCTGGATCATGGATGGTCCCGACAGTATCTTCAACCGAGTGAAGGTAAAACCTGTTAGTCTGCGAATAGAACAGCCGCAGCCGCCCACCGAGTAGTTCCGGTGGACGGCTGTGGCTGTCAATACTGGCCGCCGCGGACTGACCGGTCCGTCGGCATTGCCGCTCTACGCAGCCTAATGGCTAACCTGTGGACGGAAGCGTTATCCTTCGGCTCGTGCTGCCCGCTATGAGGCTGTCACAACACGGCCCGCCCGCCGACTACGGCTAGGCCTTACGGAAATGGCTGCGCCGACAAATACTCGAGTGATTTCAACCGAACGTACCGGCCCGGCCAGCCGAAATGTATGTCTTTATCCCGCCCACTTATGCCCCGCACCCAGACGATACAAGTAGTGATTGAGGTAGAACTGACTGAGTATGAACAGATCATCCCGCACCCACCGCACCCGGTTGTAGCCCAGCGACCGTCGCCGGCCGAGCAGTTAGCCAATGAAGGACACGAGCAAGCTTTATTAGACATGCTCCGGGCAGATTCAGCGCAGTACGCTAAATTTGTCCGCTTCCTGCTAGCAGAGGTGTTGGGAACTTATGAGGCTAATCGGCAATTAGTTGCGCTGGCGCAAATTTCGGACGCTCCTGAGGCGGGGTACTCTCTGTTACTGGATGTGGTGCCCCGTTTGCCCCCAGCTGCAGCAACGATTCGTGCAGAGCGTAGAGAGTGTGTTCAATGCTGTGGAGGTGACGCCATTGCGTATCCGAGTGGAGTATCCGGTTCCGCCAACTGAATAGCTCTATGTAAGCAAGAAATGTATTACTGCTTGTAAGGATGCCTACGCATCTCCGCCCGTCGTGCTTGTCTGCTTGTCAGGTGGTCATATTACAACACTATAGTTGGTCCTATAAAGCCCACCGTCGCGACAACATCTATGGGAACTGGCGTAAGTGCGTTCCGCTATGGCTGTTAGTACCTATTCACGTTGCTAAGCGCGAAGGCTGGGTAGACAACCATAAGCACGTTCATCGGCTGCACTGCCTAGAGGGTTTGAACTACCGCGGCAAACTGCCCAAGCGCAGTCGGGCCGCCGCTCATCGATTGTAACTGTAGCATCTCCACCAGATCTGGAGCACAAAATGCGTGGCCGATCAGCTTCTCGACAGGCGAGAAATCCGGACCTTAACGATAGTCAATAGGTTGTAGTCGTCAGTGATTGACCATTCACGTGGGGCAGTCGTTGCAAGGCGAGGATGTGGTAGCCATGATGACTCACTTGCAGCAAAGGTGCCCGAACGCATCCAGATCGACAACGGCAGCGAGTTTATCAGCAAAGCGCTGGATAAGTGGGCGTACGAGCAGCAGGTCACGCTGAACTTCTCGCGCCCAGGAAAACCGATGGATAGCCCCTATATTGAGTCATTCAACGGCGGCATCCAGGGTGAGTGCCTGAATGTGCAGTGGTTCCTATCGCTGACCGATGCCTAGGAAAATATCGAGCAGTGACGGCAGGAATACAACAACTTCCGCCCGCACAGTTTGCTGCAGAATGTAACGTCTGATCAGGTAATGGCAGCCGCGGTTCCCGTTGAGCTTCAGAACGCCTGGTCCTCTAATTTCAAGCGGTCCGGCATTTAGGAGGAGGTTGACGCACGTAGGCGGTGCTTTCGCGCCGAGGCTGCTCGGCCTTGGTCGCTTGTTAGCCCTGGGCAGGTTACGCCGGCATGGGGCAGCAGCTCGGTCGGCTGACCGTGTAACACGCAGGAGCGCTCATTCATTTACTTGACACAGCACTAGCAATGCGCAGCAAAGTTTCGCCGTCAATGCCGGCCAGGTACTCCTCAGTAGTGCGAATGGGCTCTTGGTAAATCTGATCAAAGGTGACGAGCAGAACGGGGCGCATGGAGGCGAGGGTGACGAAGTGTCGTATAGGGTCGTGACCGCGGCAGCGCGTGGGCTTGCCTGACTGAAGCAAGTTTATAGGCAACAGTAATATCCAATTTCATCCGCAATCCAATAAAGGTCATCTTAAAGTCGCATTACTTATAACAGTATCTGTTACACAGCTATTTAGCCTATAGTGCACAGAACGTAAGGTACTGTGTACTATAGAAGTGTTATTAGAAAAGTAACACCCCAGTGCAACTAATTTTATTATAAAATATTCAAGATTTTTTTGTATAATTTTAGGCGGACCAAATATTTAATGCCGCTCATGATTCTCAAAGACTTTCAACCTCGGCTTGCACACAACCTTGTGCAACATCCCACTATCACAGATTGGCTCAGTGAAAGAGTCGTAACAGGCCTCAAATTAAGTAGCGCCGAATCATACGCCTATTCGATGATCGGATTTATCAAATTCTGTCAAGTGAAAAAGCTCAATTACGTTCGCGCAAAAGAATCACATGTCCTACGTTATCTGGCGTATCTACAAAAACGCCCTTTCGAGCCTGACTCCACGCTTATTTTAAAAAAAGCATACGCTACTGCGACGCAACGCAAATCGTTAATAGCCCTACGTTTGTATTTTGGTTATTTGATAGAGAAAAAAATACGGCCCACATCACCTGTTATTGGCGGAAAAAATACAAGTAAAGCTAAAAAAGGCCAACCTCAATACCGCACCTTACCCATCAAGCGTAAATTAAAGTGGATACCAAACGAAGAGCAGTGGCATGCTTTTATGAATTGCATGAAAGCAGAACCGCTACGTAATCAATTAATGCTGTCATTAAGCTATGAATGCGCATTGCGCAAAAATGAATTGTGCACGCTGGAAATCAACGATATTGAGGGTACAATTATCACGATACGCGCTGAAAACAATAAAACAAATTGCGATCAATGCGTTAGTTTTTCGCCTCGAACTCGGCGCTTATTGGATTTATACCTAAAGACCCGGCCTAAGGCCGTGGGAGAAGGTAACAAAGCGCTCTTTTTGTCAGAATCTAAACAGAATCGGGGACGGGGCATCACTGGCGCTAGCTGGCGAAAAGTGATTGATCAGATTGCTGAACGGACGAACCTTCCCCTGTTCACCCCGCATACGCTTCGCCACTTAAGCATTACCCATTTTGCCGAGCAGGGGTATAGCGAACAAGAAGTAGCCGATTTCGCGCGCCATCAGAGTTTATCAAGTACGGCCGTGTATCGTCATTCAACGCCTCGGCAGCTTTTGACCAAAGCAGCGCACACGTTCCGGAACGTCCGGTCTTCCCAACAACGCTAGCCCATCAATTGCATGACACCAGACTTTGTATGGTTAACTTACCTGGAGACGTTCGACCGCACACCCGGCTTAACACAAGAGGAGAAGAGTGCTCTCGCCAATTGGATTACTCAAATTCCTTCGCCTCCAAGCCCAGCTTTGCCCTATTATCGGCAACAGCAACAGAAGCTGCAGTTGCTGCACCGGTTAGTGGAGCCTATCCAAGAGACTATCACCTATTGTGAATACGATGACACGAATCAAAAAATACTCTATAGCTGCTGCGCGTTGTTGCTCAAGGAAATGCATGTGCGTCAGACAGCGATGTGGGCCTGGGACGAAGCCACGTGGGTAGAAATTGTTGGCTACGATACGCAGCACTTCCAGGATCAGCATCACGCGTTTTTGGCTGACTGGCTGAACGTGACGATTAATTTACGCCCCTGCATCATTAATTGTGCGTACTTATTAGGAGAAATTGATATCCATTTTCTGGTTACGGAGTGTGATGTAGTGAGCTCCGCCAGACGCATCTTCGGTAAAGCGGAAGTCTGGTACGCAGAGCATGCCCTTGAGCACGCGTTTAAAGAGAAAAAACAGTGGTCTTATCGGAACATAGCCGGGCTATCCAGTTGCTTGTGTTTAGCTCTGCTAAAAAATCGCAATCCACAAGTGCAGAAGCTTACGCTACCCATGTTACAAAAGGTGTATGCGACTCCTGTTGGCTTTGCAGCCTTGCAACCAGCCTGTGTGCAGCTGTACCATATATTGCGTCGACTACGCATTGTCACGGAGCCCGCTTTTGGCTTTGCCCCCCTGGAATCGCGGGCCAGGAAGGACGGGTTGCCGGAACCCTTGGGCAAATTGCTTGACCGATGGCTTGCGAAGTATCAAGGGAAAAAAAGTGCGCACCCGCACATGCGATCCATACTTGCGAAAGTGTTGCGCTATGTAGCTGCCACCTACCCCAACCGGATCATGCCTCCGCAATGGACGGCCAATATGGCTCGGCGAATTGCTTCGGCTGTCAGTAGAATGCGAACCAACGAGTGGACAATCACTCAGCCGAATCAAATACCAGCTACGGGTCCGGGCAAAGAATATGCAGCCGCTACCAAAGCGTATATGTTCAGCCTGATTCGAAGTTTCTTAAACGATGGGCAAGACTACGATTTCTTCACGCTGACTTTTGAGCCGGATAGTGCTTTACGAACCCCGCGCAACATTTTAAACGCGATAAGGCCCCATCCCAAAGCGCTTTCGGATGCCAACTGGGAAAAACTGGAACAGGCAGGACTGGCTTTAACGCAGGAAGATCTTCTGAGCTTGCAGGACCAGGTCAACGTCTCTGCGCACGAAGCTTCTTATCCCCTGCCGTTGGTGCGCGCTATCGCGCTTGTCTGGCTGTTCGGTGGGCTGCGGACCGATGAGATTGTGCGATTGCCCCTGGGCTGTATCCGCCCGCTCCCCTCGCCGACTGATGATGAGCAAGGCTTATGGGACCACGTGTGTTTGCTGCATGTTCCCGTGAACAAGTCGTGCGATGAATTTGACAAGCCGGTTGAGTATTATCTAGGAGAAGCTGTCCAAGCATGGGAAGCCGAGCGGCCGGCCGGCCCACAACGCGTAGACGACACAACGGGAGAACTTGTATACTTCTTGTTTGACTGGGAAGGTCGCGGGGTGATTAAGTCTTATATCAACCGCGTGATAATTCCGTTGCTTTGCCGGAAAGCGCAAATCGACACGTTTGATGAGAAAGGACCGATCCGTAGTCACCGGGCTCGTGCAACCCTAGCCACTCGTTATTACAAGGCAGGCTTCGGGCTGGAAGAGTTGCGATTGTGGTTAGGGCACTTGTCTATACTGAATTTGCGGTATTATCTCGACATAGATGACGATTGGCTGAATCAAAGCGCTCTTACTACATTTCAAACCATTCGACGCCGTACTCCTCAATTAATAAATGAACCAAGCAGATTACTTCCTACGAAATACGCATCGGAAGGCGCAGCTAATAAAGTAAGTGTTGAATTTGAAAATGATGACGAGCTGACCCCGGATAATTATTTAGCGCACTTATATTTTAAGCCGCAACGATCTGAGCGTGCCTTTATTTCAGCGGTGCACGAAAGTGTCGCCGCAATGCAACGCAACGTGCACTTAAGTTCTGAAGAACTATCAGGGCTACGTGAGTTCAAGAACTTATTAGAAAAAATAAAAACCCGTAGTTGAATTTTGGTGTAGGTGGGTATTAAAAGGTAGTGCCCACCTACCTTTTACTAGCAGGATTTATTTATTAATTTCGCTGAGTTGTATATTTAATGATTAAATGCAGCAGCTTTATTTCTATAGTGTTATAAATCCTATCAGAATTATATACTCTTCAGTCAGCGCGTCTTGCAGGTATTTTTGTGAGAATTCAGGCAACGTGGTAAGTACGCCTTCTAATACTTTAATATTTGGAGTGTAGGTATCTTTTATTTGAGCCAGTTGAGGAATTCGCCGGTGTACGCCTGCTGTGTTTAATTCGGCAAGCACTTGTGACTTAATAAATTCTGCATAGCGTTCTAGAGTTACTCGTAAGGCCACAGATAGTGCCTGTTCATAAGCGTATTCTGTTGGATCTGCGTCTGCTGGAACTTGTCCAGAAAAATTCGGCTCTCGCTCGTGCAGTTCCGCTTCGATGATTTTGACTCTTTGCGTGTGGGGAATACCAGCGTGAAAGAGGAAAACGAATCATTGAAGAAAAGCGAAACCGGCACAAATGGCTGCTCAAGACCTGAAAATACGAGGTGATGCAGCCCTCTTGGACGCAGGTGGCCAAAATGAGGTGTTAGAATAATGATAAATATGTCACTGCTGGGCACAGCTGCTTCCTTCATCTTGCCACCTCCACGGAAGAATTACCCAGTGAGGTCATTGCGAATGAAATTGTGTGACGGCTTCAGCAGTTGCGGCGCTCCCGTCAGTATATGATGCGATCGGCGTGCAGATTGGTCACCTGGAAGCTCAACAGGCGAACATAACAATTCGCACGCTCGCTATTCTGTGTCGCTACTACGGCATTTCCCTGGCTGAACTAGTTCAGGAGTTGTAAATCATGCTCAGGATTTGGTGTAGGTAATCTTTCCGCTGCATTCATTGCTCAGCAGCTTGGCTTCGCTTTCCGGTATGCGCTACCTGCAGTGCTACCGGGCGATCTGTTTTCTCCGCCTCTCAAGGAACGGGTGCATCAGGCGATGCCTATTCTTCTACCCTACTACTTCTCGTCTGGAGCAACCCTTTTATGTGTTTTGTAACAGACCATAAACGGACGTTTATGATCTGTTACAAACCCGCTATCTTTGTGCGCTTCCCCCATTTCATCCTGCCTCGCCGTCGTGGAACATTGTCCCAACTTAACGGGATGAACTGTAGAACGTGCGCGGCAAGCGCTACTCACCATTCATGCGCACCTATATCGCCTACTACCGCGTGAGCACCGCCCGCCAAGGCGCCAGCGGCCTGGGCCTGGAGTCCCAGCAGTACCTGGTCCAATCCTATCTGCCGGCTGGGGCACAGCTGCTGCTGGAATTTATTGAGGTCGAGTCGGGCAAGAAGAATAACCGGCCCCAACTGCAGGCGGCACTCGCGGCCGCAAAGGAACGGGGTGCCACCCTGCTCATCGCCAAGCTGGACCGGCTGAGCCGAAACGCGAGCTTTATCTTCGCGCTCCGTGATTCCGGGGTGGATTTTCTCGCGTGCGATATGCCCGATGCGAATACACTCACCGTTGGCATCTTCGCGGTCATCGCGCAGCACGAGCGGGAAACCATCAGCAAGCGAACCAAAGATGCGCTCCAGGCTAAAAAGAGCCGGGGGGTGCAACTAGGTAGCCCGCACAACCTGACGCAAGAGGCCCGGCTGAAGGGCGCGGCGGTGCGCCGGCAGCAGCGGCAGCTAACCCCGCAAAATCAGCAGGCGACCAGCCTCGTGCTCCTGCTGCGGTCTCAGGGACGCACCTTTCGCCAGATTGCCGCACAACTGAACGCGGCTATGTTTCGCACTGCCGCCGGCAAGCAGTATGCTGCCATGACGGTCCAGCGGCTTTTCCAGTATGCTTCCATTGCTGAATCAACACAAGCTCCAGTCAACGGCAAGCCTTCTTAAGTAGGATTCTCCTATGCATGCGATTCATAGCAACCCGCTCCGGTACATACACTCCCCTTTTTAGGTAAGAGTGAACGTGGATAACCTATTCTATTGCTCCGAGCAGGAACGGGTGAAGTTTCGTTTTCTGGTGCCTTACCGTCGGTTCGCCATACCATATCCTGAGTCTCGCTCCGACCGGTGCGACCCCATTAAGCGAGCTTCAACTGAGTAGCTCGTACGAATGTGGAGTTACAGAGTGCCTCTTCCTTAGTGCGTTATTATACATCATATACTACCCTGATATGACTGGTCCACTTAGACTTAGGTAAAGCCGTCACCCACCTGCGCTAGCAGACCAACAATAGAACTATATTTTGGGGACGTACCGGCACCGTTGTGTAGCCGATGTAAGGAATGCAGCTTTCCATTCAGCCGCTTTCGCTGCCTGCCGGTGGAAGCCGGTACGTCGCGATGTGGACATCGTTGCGCCCAAGACGAGCGTGAAGGTTGAAATACGCGAAATAGGATGCTTCACCATGGTGAGGCATGAAGTTCTAATATAGACAGCAATCCAATCATAGGGCCATTTACTGCTATAGTTGCTGAACTTTCTTCAGACATTGCCAAGAACGAGCGGTACAGTATTGATTTGCTTGGAGCCCTTTCTATCCAGCGGGAAATGAATGGGAAGCATTAGTAGGCGTTAAGCATTCACACATAGCCTTGAAGGAGACAATGATTTCATGAATTCCTTAGCAGATGCTACGCATTATATAGTACACTCGAATAAAGGGTGTTATAGTATTTGTATTCCTCTGCCTTCAAATGCACATTATGATGAGGTGTTCAGTATCGCGTAGCCATCGTATCTTCAATTAACTATGTCGCTTATAATTAACTTCTTAAGCTTCTTAAGCTTCTTAAGCTTTCAAAACTTCTTCCACTTCTTTGTATTCCTGAGATTCTTCAGATTCCTGCACTTCCTGAAAAACCATGCCTTCTTTAGGAATTGCGTCTTCCTGTAATTCCTAAAGAAGCTCAACTTCTTTTACTTCTACGACCTGCCCAAGAAGCGCAGGAAGTTATAATTCCTTATTATTGCTTTTAGATCATGCCTCAGTTGTACTATGAAGATTATTGTATTTGCCAACCACAAAGGAGGCGTAGGTAAAACTACTTCCACACTTAGTGTAGCACAGACTTTAGCACGCGACGGACAGCGGGTGTTGTTAATTGACTGTGATGCACAGCGCAATCTGTCCTTGGCTTTCCGCTTGCCAGCTGGATATCCAGATCTGGGATTGGTATTAGAAAAGAAAGCGCAATTGGCGGACGTTATTTTAGCCGTAGAAGAGAATCTGCACTTGGTTGCCGCCACGCCAGACCTAGATTACCTGGAAAAAATGGTTGGGCAGCAACTTGGGTACGAGAGCATCCTGCGGAAGGGGGTCGCCCCGTTGCAGGACCACTACGATTACTGTCTGATCGATACGCCGCCTTCCTTATCAGCACTTACATATATGGCCCTGGTGGCTTGTAATGCAGTCTTCATTCCGTGTCAGCCGGAATACTTTGGATACGAAGGATTGAACAAGTTAATGCAAGCTTGCGAGCGCGTAAAAGATCTCTATAATCCTAATCTTATCATAGGGGGGATTTTCTTTACCAAGTACAGCAGCCGTTATCGCAAAAAGCTCCATCATGACGTTGTTGCGCTGATTGATTCCAAGTACGCTGAGGCCAAGCTGCTGATGGAAACAACCATCCGCGAAAACGTTTCGCTGGCGGAAGCCCAGATTAAGAAACAAAGTATCTATCGGTGGGCGCCGCAAAGCAACGGCGCGACCGATTACGAATCGCTTACCCAAGAAATTATTGCCCGAGTATGAGCAAGCAAACCAAAAAGCCGTCTTTTGGGGATGATTTGGACGCCCCAGCACCACCCTTAGCGAATGATGCGCTCCTGTACGGAGTAAATCGAAACATCTCACCACAGATAGCTCCAGTGTCTGCCCCCAAGGCAGCAGAAACCCCTTCCTCGTTGCTGACAGAGGAAGAATGGCTTAAATTCAGCAGCTTTCTGCGACGTAGTACATACGTGCGCTTAAAGCAAAGTGAGTATTGGGACCGCCTAGTCTTGAAAAAAGCAGTTGATGCCGCACTTTGTGCTTTTCTGGATACAATGGAAGGGGCTAACCGACCGCTACCGGAAAGTGAGCAGTACCGATTGAACGGCAAGAAGCTCAAATGATTAAGTATAAAAAAGTATAACAAGCCGGTTTTTTATCTCGGCTTAATACTATTTTTTGCTTTTATGGTTCGCTTTTTTTCATGCCTACAAAATCGCCCTAAAGAAGCTAGCTTATTATTTAATACTATATTAGTAATTACAGGAGTCATAACTCCTTGATTTCATGACTCCTAAGAGAGGTCATGCCTACAAAACCGCCCTTTGACGCCTACAAAACCGCCCTTTGACGCCTACAAAACCGCCCTTTGACGCCTACAAAACCGCCCTGCTATCCTCCTTATGCCTACAAAATCACCCTTAGTTCCGGTTATTGACAAAACGGTAGCTCAGCATAATGCGCTTATTAACGCACGGTTTAGTTTTGTGCCATTGGAGATGCGATTATTTATCTCTTTGCTTACACGTATTGAGCCTGGAGATGAGCAGTTTCGGGAGCATTTTGTGCCGATGGCTGAAATTATCTATGAGCGTACGGGAGGCTCAGCCTATGAGGAGGTAAAGCAGATGTGCAATAATATTACCTCCCGCCGCCTGTATATTGAGAAGCTGGTTGATACGCAGCAGGGAGCTCGGAAACGGAGTAAAAAGCCGGACTTTGAGTTCATTCCGTTGATGGCCAAGGCGGCCTATGAAAGTGATAGGGGAGGGGTTATTGCCTCGTTTAACCCCTTGATCATGCCCTACCTCCTGCAGCTACGAGAGAGCGGTAACTTTACCCTTGCTCAGCTCGAGCAGCTTAACAAGCTGAAAAGTTTTTACTCGTACCGAATTTATTGGCTATTGAAGGAATACGCCACATTTAAGGAACGCACCATCACAATCGCTCAACTCCGTTTCTTACTCGATTTACAAGAAGGAGAATATCCTCGCTTCAACAATCTGCGGACCCGTATCCTGGACAAGGCGCAAACCGAGATGCAGAAGACGGATATGCCATTTACCTACGAATTACAGAAACAAGGCAAAGCCGTGTCGGAGGTGAAGTTTTTATTGGTTGCTCCCAGCGACAACGAAGTCATGCCTACAAAATCGCCCTCGGCTGATGTACCCGCTTGGACTCGGACGCTAGCAGAAATAGGGGTAGGTGAAAAAAGCCTAGCGGTCGTCCGTCAACAACTGGAGGCGGGTGAGTATGAGGTGGACTATATCGCCTACGTCGTACGCATCGTGGAAAGCCAGTTCCGTAAAGGCAAAATTAAAAAGCCTGCGGGCGCAATATATAAAGCTTTAATTGACAAATACTTATTCGCGGACTATCAGCAGGCAAAAGCAGTCACTGTGGCGAAAAGGGAGACGGTTGCCGCAACCAAAACAGGTATTTCCGAAGTAGCTTTCCGGTTGAGTGAAGTACGAGAGATGTATGACAATCCAGGCCCCTATGCGCAACGTCAAAAGCGGGCAGAGACCTTTGTGCAACATTTGCAGCAAGTCTATTTGCAAGATGGCTTTATCGTGGAAAATCGAGAAGGAGAGGAATGGCTTGTCAAGAAATAAGACAAGCAGTAATTCGCGCATCACATAGGGATAACTTGATATTGTTAAGTTAACTCCATAATTTGGAAGTGGTACTAGTTACGTAACCACAAGATAGTGGCGGCTGGATGAAATAAAGGCCAGAAAATGCATATTGAGTTTGTCATCACAAGTAACTAGGGTGCTGAACAGCCGTTTGATCAGGTGTCTCCATAGGTGCGCAGGTGGTGGCGCTTTCGTCTTGGCGGAATCACGGCACAGATGCTACTTGTAGATAGGGTCACTACCAGCAGATCGGTATTGTGTCGCGGTCCGCGACGAGGTAGGCTGGGGTCAAGTCTGCCAGCAATGGCAAGGCGTATGGAGCATAGTGGCGCTCGCCCAAGCCGACACACACGGGCGACAGCTGGCATCAACTTAGTTATTCGCCAAAGAGCTTGCGGTGACCTGATCGCATGCTGATGTGCCCGCGCGGTGGTTGAGTCGACTAATAGCGTAAACAGTGCCTGGTCCTGCTGCACAGCCTCGAAAACCTGATGCCACACGTCCGAAGCGACCTAGCGCTAAAGGCGCATATACATGTACGCCAGTTGCAGCATGCGGCCAAGGCTTACCACTGGGTGCCGCTGCATGCTAGCCAGTGCACGGTCTCTGTAAATTGACGGTTGTTGCGGATGTGCTTCCCGCTTGTGCCTTCTCAGCCTAGCAGCAGCGGTGCGCGGCGTGCCTAGTGTGCAGCAACCAGCAAGGTTTCCATACCACAAACTATTCAGAGAGCATCCAGAAGGGTGGGGTACTCTTGTTCTGGTTAATATTGGAAAGCCATACTTGTTAGTAGCCGAGCAAAGCTAAGTAGTTGCGCTTGGCTTACTCTACTGGAGTAACTGTCCAGCTGCCCCACCCTTTTGGATGCTCTTCGAAACGATTAAGATACATCCATAATTAACCTTTTCACCTCAAAATAATTCGCCAACAGTATCCGTTGAGAAGAAACCCTTACCGACTATTCTCAAAGGCTATACAGACGCGGCTGGATATTCCACCTGGATATGGAGGGGCGTCACTTCTACTGCATTGAAGACGCTCTGTATGCTGGCGGTGAATCGTAGTTCCTGAAGAGCTTGACGAAAATACGTTTGCGTGGCCAAAGGCAAATGGGGCAATAGATTGTGTAAGACTTGCTGACTGGCCGTATAGGGATCTGGAATCTGCGCCAATTGTACCAGCGTACGATTAAATTCCCATGTGCCTAACGTGTCCACAATGGCCGCACGGACAAATTCGGCGTAGCAGGCTGGATCCGCTCGGAGCACGTTCAGCAAGTGTTGCTCATGTCGTTGATGGGTCAATTGATCTGCTGGGGAAACCACTTTCGCCGATGGATGTATCAACTCTGGCTGAACGTGCTCATGCTCGGTCAACTCTACCTCAATGATTACGTTGATTTTTTGGGTCCGCCTCATAGGGGTAGGGAGCAACTTAACAGATATAAGATATACGCTACCGACGGGCTCAAACGAGTCAGCAGACGTAAGGGTATTTCAGGTGCCAGGATGCGATTTAATTGCTTGAACAGTTAGGTAGCTGGAGGTATTATGATCGTGTGAATACCTCGCTCTGGGGTAGCTTCAAAATAGGCTTTAGGAAATATGAACTCCAACTCGATCTGGCCATCCACCATCACTGGAATGATAATATTGGCCAGCCGCCGGTAACTAACCGTCGAGAGAAGCGTGAGGGGTTTCCCTGTTGGTACGGACAACTCGAGCAAGGCGGTAAAGGCGGGCTTGCGGATCTGTCCGTTCATCATAAAATAGCGGGTGCCGAAACCTTCCAACCGTTCTTTGGCAATGCGCACCCCCAGTTTAGCTTCTATTTTAGAGTAATGGCTGCTGGTATAGCGAATAACAATCTTTTTCTGGTAGGGCGCTAGCTTACGAGCGGCCAGGATATATGTCGTCTCAAGTTCAATATCGCCGACCCAATGAGCAAGCAGGCGGGCGCAGAAATAGTCTACCAGCCGGACACTTAAGGAGGAAGGGTCCGTCAAATTGGATTCTTGCCACACCTCCAGGTGCTCAAAGCAACGTAAGCGGAGTTGGTTCGGCACAGAGCAATCAAGAGCCATTAGGAACTACTTAGAGTGTGGCGTCGAATATTCTACCGTCAAGCTTACCGGTTCCGCTTGGACGCGATTAAAAAGGCTGTCTGGACCATCCATGATCCAGCCTTCCTGGATAGCTTGCTGCAGGTAGGCTTGTGCGGGGGGCGGAAAGTGAGGTAACAGGTTTGCTAAAACCTGCATACTCGCGGTATGGGTGTCATGAATCTGGGCTAGGCCAGCAATCATGCGGTGGATGCCATACGACTCTATGCTACTAATCGCGAGGATTTTGATAAACTCAGCGTAGCGCTCTGGCTCGGCCTCAAGCATCGCAAATAAGGCCTGTTCGTATTTCTGGCTTTCCACGTCTACCGTCGAATCAGGAACCACAGAGAAACTCGGTACCCGTTCACGCACTTCTACCTCAATGATCACTTTTACTTTCTGTATCGGTACGTCACTCATGCAGGTAGGGGAATAGAGGAAAGCAATATAAAAACTGCGTGCGCCGAGAAGGTGCAGCCACTATATGAAACGTAGCTTACGCTACTTGGACAGGTAGGTGAGCAATGGAAGAGACAAGCAAATATACAGAGGAAAATAGAATAAGGACCGAACGGTCCTTGTGCTTGATCTTCGCAATACCGGCCTTTGCCGCGGCATGCCGGTACAGCAACAGTCTCCTTTTTTGCACGAGTTGGCCCGTCGCCTGAAAGCTGTTCGCGAGGAGCGTCACCTGACATTGCAGGAGGTGTATGATGCCACGGGGGTGCACGTCAGCCGTCTTGAATCTGGTCGGCGAAATGTTGCGCTACGCACGGTGGCAATGCTTTGCCGTTATTACAAGGTGAGCCTAGGAGTCATCGTCACAGATCTGGAGCATCTCCTAGAGGACGGTATCCATTAGCGTGTAACTGGGATAGTAGCCCCTATAATTCTCAGTAAGTCATGAAAGCGAGGATACAGGGACATAGTTTCGTGAGATAAATCAATAAAACAGTTTGACTAGTTACTCAGAGGGCCTTTCAGCAGAACTGGTCCGCCTTGTGAAACGGACGTGGCTGTTGCAGAACTAAGCCGCTGCTAAATGCCTTCGCGACTACGATGCTTGTTTGTCAGCCGATTGCTCCTTGCCCCTTGCCCCTCATTGGAAAAGGCAGATCGGACGAGGAAAGGAAGCCTGGGTAGGGCTACTACCACGCCTAGAAGCTGCTTCGGCTGATACTTCAGGAGATTTTCAGATTGTAGGCCATCGCCGCCAGCAGCATCGTCTTGTGGGCACTGGCGCGACCACGCGTGTTCATCCGGCGCAGACCGTAATGGTGCAACAGGCTACCAAGCACGGGTTCCACCGTCTTGGTAGCCGCAGGCGCATCTGCTGGCCTAGCTGGCTCTACTGTCGTTGCAGGGCCCGTCGGGTGTCGTACGCCGTGCGCGTAATCTGGCGGCATTTGCTTTTGGGGGCACACGTCCCTTTGCGCGGGCAGTGCTGGCAGGCTTGATAGGGCGCCCGGTAGATCTTCTGCAACCCGCCGTCGGCATTCGTATCGTACGTCTTGAGGGGCAGCGTTTTCCCGGCCGGACAGGTAAGCTGATCCGTCTGCGGATCATAGGGAAAACCCTCGATGAGGGGTTTGTACTTGCCGAAGACGGGGATCCACGGGGTAATACCTTGTTGCTCGAGCAGCGCGTAATTCACCCCGTTGGAGTAGCCCGCATCGGCCAGCACAGCCAGTAGGGGCAACCCGTTGGCGCCCAAGCGTTACTGCAGCTCCTGTACGATGCCGAGCAGGTGCACACTGTCGCGGCTGTCGGCGAAATCCGCTTGCACCTGACTAATCACGCCCCGGGCTGTGTCCACGGCCAACGAGCACAGGTAGTTCAGGGCCCGCGCTTTGCCCGGCTTGACGGAGATACGCGCCTCGGGATCGGTGGGACTGTAATGGGTTTTATTGCTCACCAGCTGCGCCTGCGCGTGTTGCGCCCCTAACGGGCTACTGGTGGTGACGTGGCGACGGGCGCGGCGCGTGGCCTCCCGCCGCAAGCGATGGGCCGCGCGCCGATAACACCGCGCTGGGGTGCGGCGGCTTTGGTGTGGCTCCCAGGGATGCCCTCTCTACCGGCTCGGACGCCACAGGGACCGGCGGTTGCTTTTCTTGGAGGCGGTCCAGTGACGCGTTGGCCTTCACGGGAGCCGAATCGACGGCCTGCGTGTCTCCGCTCACCAAGCCCCGAGCCACGCACTGGGCAAGCACGTGGTCGAACAGGTGCTCAAAGACAGTGGCCGGGATGAGCTTGCGGGTGCGGCTCCCCGTCGAGTGCTAAGGTAAGCTCTCATCGGCCTCGTAGCCCAGAAAGAAGAGGATGTCGAGCCATAGGGCACAATGCTCGATCAGGCGGCGGTCGCTGACCAGGTTTTCCAGCCGGCCCACGAGCACGAGCTTGAAGAAAACCACTGGGTCGAGCGAGGGCTGCCCAGTGCGACTATAGAGGTCTTGGGTCTGCTCGTAGAGAAACGACCAGTCCACCACCTCGGCCAGCCGGCGGTAGAGGTTATGCGACGGAACGCGCTCGGAGAGCCGAAAGCGAGCCACCTCTTTGTCGAGAAATTGCTTCTTGCCTTGTATCCACGCTTTACGAACTAGGTAAGGGAAAAGGATATGCCTTCTGCAACAGTCACGTCCGTTTTTCATTCGTCATTCGTCAGGTAGTGAAAGTTACTGCTTTCTCTACTCACAACTGGCTTACTCAATATTCCACATCTTTTCATTTCAATGTTCTAATATTCTGCTAGTTTTGCTCCTAGCATCAGCTATCTGAATACTCTGCCTTCCATTTTCCATCATTTTTATAACTAAGTACTATGAAGACAAAACGTATCATTTTGCAAGTAGCCTGCACGGTGGCCGGGATCGGGGCATTTAGTAGTTGCGAAAAAAACTCGGTAATTGAGCCTGCTCCCACTGCTGGGACAATGAAACCAGAGGTAGTTTTGAAAGATGGGGTGCTGGTCTTCAAGAGCAGAAAGGACATGAAGAACTACGCTTCCTATCTAAACGCAAGAGGAGTCGAATATGCCGATAAATGGGAGAAGTCGCTAGGCTTCAAGTCTATGGCTCACATCTTGGCCGAAGTCAGAGAAGCGGAAGACAAGCTAGAAGTAGAGGTTCTTCAGGGAAAGTCGGACGCCGAACTAGCTATACTTAAAGCGGGTCCGGTCCCGCACTCAGCGCAGTATACCAAATGGGTCAATGCCGGAACCCTGCGCGTAACCAAAGACGCAGACGGTGCCGAAACGCTCGATGTGAACGCTTCTCATTCGCTTTTCACGAATGTATTAAACGCAGAAGGTATCGTAGCTTTCGGTGACACGGTTTATCAATTCAAGGGTGACGCCATGAAAGTAACCACAAACGGTCTATCTGATTTGGCTGCCTTACGCACTTCAGAAAAGTCTAATTCTAGTCGCCACATAACTGTTCAGAGACCCTTTACCGGCGAGCAGCCGAATAAGGCTTTGAAGGGAGGGCTAAACGCTAATCCTGTTATATCTGATCTTGTCATATCTAATGGAAATCAACAAGAGGCGCAAAACCAGTACGAAGTAGGGGGCACTCCACGGAAAATTACGATGAAGGTTTCTTTATATTCAGAATTATATGATGTGCCCAATCCCTCAAATAATGACGTAGTGTATTTCCGAAATAACGTAGACTTTTGGTTTGAGGCAAAATCGGAATACAAGAACTTTTGGGGTAATTGGAAACTTCAGGAAATAGGAAAAGGGTTTAACAGCGTTATAGCTAACTATAGATGGAGCGCGTTTGTACAGAAATTCCTATATAGCAATTACGACGTTATTTCTGTTCCTGGATATACTAGTGGCGCTGCTAATCCAGATCTTTCTTATTTAGCGCAAGCAAAGCCTAATGTCGCTCGATTCGATAGAAATTTTGGTGCCCCACAATTTGGCAATCAAATAGCACCCAATGGTATTTACGGCCCTTTTTCAACTGACAATGGCGCTGGAGCTGGATACATTACTCGAGGGTTACTATTGGATACCGGCTCTTCTTTCTCGGCAACTGCTGATGGTCGAACTGCGCAAGTAATCTGGCATCAGTAATTTTCAACACCCCTGCTTTCAAGTAAAAAAGACAGCCCTTAGGGCTGTCTTTTTTACTTGAAAGCAGGGGTGTTGAAAATTACTTTTCTCTCTCATTGCTAAGATAAAATAGATGTACGTGCTGCGGCAGATCTTATTCCTAAGTAGTTTGATGAGGGTAGACGATATGCATTGGCTCAGGCTTCCACCAGATGCAAAACTCTATTCTACTGTTGCAGCATTTATTAAAAACGAATGCGCGATTGCTTTCAGGATTGAAAACAGAATCTCAACTTACCAATTAAGGCATTGCTTCTATATTTGTTGGTTATAACCTCAAGCAGCTGCGCTCGTAGCGTAGTAGTGGGATGATGTATTTAATTTAAAAACTGCGTTCATAACCAACAGCTGGCAGGATAGGAAATAGGCTCAACTGATACAGCTGTTTCTGCCCCTTGTTATAATAGCTCGCATCCTTGCCCGCGCTGTAATAGATATAATACGGGTTGTGACGACTGTACGCATTGTAAACGCCCACGCGCCATATCCGCTCCCCGTGCCGGACCGTTTTAGTAAAGGTTGCACTTAGATCCAAGCGGTGATAGGCACGCATTCGGTAGCTGTTTTTAGGCCCATATAGTTCAGCCTCAGGATAGAGGTAACGGTCAGAGGCGTCGCCGGAGATACGGCCATAATTCTGGTCCACGACATTGTAGTTGCCCTGTGCCAGCGTTAAGGCATTACCGGTACCGTACGTCCAAGTTGTTGATAGCGTAATGTGAGGGCGTAGCGTGTAGATAAGCACTACCGACCCATCATGACGTCGATCGTACTTGTAGGGATACCACTGGCCTTGGTTAAGCTGATCGAATTGCCGCTCGTTGCGGGCGAGGGTGTAACCCACCCAGCCCGTGAGACGGCCAGCTTTACGCTGTACCAGCACCTCCAGGCCCCGTACGCGGCCCCGTCCGCCGGTCACCACTTTGTCCTCCCAGTTCTGTGAACTGTTATAAAAAGTAGCCCCCTCCCTAAACTCGATAAGCTGGCGCAACGACTTCTGAAAGGCCTCAACGCTAATTTCCAGCCCCCACGCGGGCAGGGTATGTGCTACGCCCAACGCAACCTGCTGCGCTCGTTGTGGGGCCACCCGCCGGGTAGCTGGTACCCACAGGTCCGTGGGCAGCCCAGCCCCATTGTTGGAAAGTAGGTGAAGGTACTGTTGCATGCTGGCGTAAGACGCTTTGAGGGCAGTATGTTCACCGATCAGGTAGGTAGTCAGCAACCGCGGCTGTACGCCACCGAATGATTTCCCCTCTACCCAGTAACGCACGGCGCGCAGGCCCAGATTAGCAGACAGCCGTGCAGTTACCCTAATCTCATCCTCACCGTAAAGGGCGACCTCCTGAGCTGCTACACGCTGAGCACCAAAGGTAGTGTCCACTGCGACCGCGCTGCTGCGAGTGGTGAAGAAGTTGCTGCCTGGCGTGAACGAGTGCCGTATGGCAGTGGTTCCAAACCTCACTTGGTGGGCTGGGCGCGGGTAATACTCAAAATCTGCTTTAACCAGCACATCCTGGACGCCGGAAGTAAAACTAGCTTGGCTGTTTTCACTCAACGTACTGGAAGACGAACGGTCTTCCAATTGGAAAGTCTGCTCGTTCTCGTAGTGAAAGCGCGTAGCCGCAAGAGTTGCGCTACCGAACAACTGAGGGGTAAGTTGGTGGTTCCAACGTAGCGAAGCCAGGGCGTTACCGTAGCGCAAATTACTGGCATTCTGATAGCGTAATTCCCCTTGCGGGCCGGCGATGTTTTGGGGCCGCTGCGTTACGAATAGCCGGTCCCCGCCCAGATACACAGCCGCGAAGAATTGGTCGCGGGGCGTGAGCTGATGGCTGACTTTAGCACTGGCATCGTAAAAGGAGTAGCCTACGGCGCTAGAGCCACCGGAGGAACGAGCGCTAGCCAGCCGTGAAAACAAGTCCAAGTTGCCGCGCCGCGCCGAAACGAGGAAGGTGGTCTTGCCATTCTTCAACGGGCCTTCCAGTGAAAAGTGCGTAGCCAGCACGCCTACACCCGCATTACCGCTCAGCTTTTGCTTGTTGCCTTCCTTTAGGCGCACGTCGAGCACCGAGGAAAGCCGCCCCCCATAGCGGGCTGGGAAGCCTCCCTTCAAGA
>Ga0210040_10003179_pt1 | contig 22418 bp, 13 predicted proteins | sample CryGeyCG12114_NA_FD_185462 | JGI IMG/M metagenome (GOLD analysis project Ga0210040, IMG submission 185462) | Groundwater microbial communities from aquifer - Crystal Geyser CG19_WC_8/21/14_NA (SPAdes) (version 2) | ecosystem: Environmental > Aquatic > Deep subsurface > Groundwater | place: USA...
CATTTTGATTTTCGCGCCAACAATAATACTACTACAAGTTATTCCAGTAAACTGATCAGATGACCAAAAAATTACCCTAACATTTCAAATTGAAACATTTAATTACAAAATTAAATAATTTTTGTCACGGTTGAGGATATTCTAAAACCTGTCTGAAAACTGCGCACACAACTTTTACCCCGTTCCAAACAGAGTGTGTTAACAGAAATTCCAACTTGCGTTTTCAGGTGATTTTCATTTAACATGTGGAGCATAGGGCGCTCCCGTTTCTAGTAATTTTAAGACTCCGCCTTCGGCTTCGTAACAAGGAGACAAGACATGTCCAAACTTATTTCATTTAAGATGAACCTTCTTCGTTTCCTTCCCATTTATTTGATAGGATGGTAGAACTTTTCAGACATGCTTCTCTAAATCCCATGCATGCACCCCGTACCAATATTTACTGCTCGAGTCAACTACTTCTTACGTAATGTGCAAAGTTGCAAGTGAACGTAATTGATTCACTAGATTCTTGTGAAATCATTTGCACCAGTGAAAACCATTAATGTAGAGTTAGAGTTGCCAACAACTATATAACTAGCATGTATATGGTGAGCCTGGTACATAAGTAGCCATATTATGTGCACTAATGCGCACAGTTTTAAAATTATAGTCATCATCATAAATAGGTGAACCGCCATTGTTGAGCCCCATTCAATTTTATGGGGATCTTGCTAACTAACTAACTAACTAACTGTCTATAAAGTACGTAATAAGGCTTGGGCCGTGGTTATAATAGCATTGCTAGTATTGTAATCTTGGAATCCGAAATTATTATCACGCCAAAGAAGAATAGACCGGGTGACAAGAAGGAAACGATTCTTGTCTTGTGATACCCAAGTTGCTCTTGAAAAGCTCACTTGAGTTGACATAGTGGTTTGTAATTGAATTGGGAAAGTCACACTCACTTCCCACTGACAGGGAGAGAATTAACAATTCCAGGGCTCAAGCAATCAGATCAACTCACTTAATAGCAATCATCGTTTTCCCAATCTGCTAGTTACCCATTTAGACACAAAGAGTCTACGCGCATTTAAAAGATAAGGCTTTTATTCTTCTCATGGTTAAGTGGAAGAAGTTCAGATGCAGATATTTAGTAAGTTAGTTAGTTAGTAGTGCATACGAAAAAAGGGAATAAAGAGCGAATATAAATTAAATTCCTGGGAGAATTGTTAATCCAGATTGCATTAGAAGGATAATTAAAAGTCGTTTGTGCTATTTAGTGAGTGAGTGACTGAGTGTGCAATAACATTATATAATGATTGCGTTACATCTAAATGAATGAAAATGTCCAAAATGAGCGTTCTGTGGAAAGAAAGTTGCCGTGATAAGTAATGCGTGCAACGGAGAACATTGTCGGTTTTACTGGTCAACGTAAACAAGCGATGTGAGAAAACTTTCAAACAAATGCATTGAGCCTAGAGTTTCATGTGTAGAATACGTAATAAAAGTGTTGCTCAACTTTCTCAAGACGTTATGAATTCAAAAAAAGTAGTGTTTTTAAGTTTGTTGTCTCCATATCACTTGACTGTAAAATATAAGCAATCTGAAATGGACCTGGTGATACGTGAAAAAAAAAATTGTCACTTCTTTTCTCTCTCTTTCAATGGAGGAAAGGCCAAGTGGGAACATGTGATGGGAACAAATACGGGAGAAAGTTAAAAAACGGATGAAAAAATTTATCATTCCGCTACAACTCTTTATAAAAATGTATAGTTTTCCCTTGTTGGGTAATCTGAAGAAAAAATTTCAATTTATCTGTTGTAACAATGCATACAAATGGCACTAACAAGATATGTTGTAACCATAAGACTCTGCAATCTACAATAATCAACTTAAACTTTTATTAGAACGTGTCTAACGCTAAAGTTGTTGCTTCTTTGAAACTTTACTTGCTTTTGGAAAAAGGCAGTGTAACAAACTATAGTTAGTGTAATGAAAGCAAGGGCCTATGTACACCATATAAATAAAATTCAAGTGTAGATTGAGCAAGGAAGCGAATGAGTTTCATGGATTGATCAAGTTTCGACTTGAGTTGAGAATACTAATAATGTGTTTGGAACAATGAAGTGGGCGATAAACTACGGGAAAGGTTTGATTAGCCATCTCTGTAACGTTTGGAAATAACTCTTTTGGGACTCATCTCTCTCACTTTCTCTGTCTCTCTCTACATCGTTTTGTTTGAAACTTTCTCTTTCAAACATGCCCATGTGGTCCACTGCTCCAGTATATAAGTTAGCTATAGTTGTTCACCGCAAAGTCAACATTAAACTATTCTGCATCATTGTTTTCCCTAAATAGTTAAACGAGAGGCTGGATGCATTTAACATTTGCAAGGAAAATACACATGTATTTTGTCAACACTGGAAAATTTTACTACATTAAAAATTTCACGTTTCGGGAGATATAGTACATTCTAAAATGATTTATTATTTATTTGATTAAAGTTACATTAATAATTTCGATTTGTTGCTAACACACATAATAAATGATATAAAGCAGGGGCATGAGGCCTGTGTAAGCAATATCTGAAAAACTATGTTGATTTCCAGTGTAACATCACGGACGGAGACTATAAATTGTTTTCTTGACTGTGATGAACTTTAAAGTTTCGTAAACTGAGTTTTGTGTAGTGGTGTTACACAAACTTTGTTTTCTGGTAAAGAAAACTTTACTGCTGGCAAATCTCTCAGTTCACATTCCTCACTGCCATGCCAAAAGTTGAGCTTAGTTTTGCCTTTTATGTGCTACAGTAACTCACCTAGCTAATCAATAATTTGATTACAGTTATTTGGTCGCAACTAACAACCAGTGTGAAACAAGATCTGTTGGATTAAATACGTTATTTGTCTGTTACTGTGGAAATGTTTTCCAGTGGCTACAAAATGTCTAAAGTTAATTTCCTTTAGAAATTGTGGTTTAAATTTTATTACACACAATACTTGCCACGGAATTAGAGTAGTTAGTTATAACAAAACTGGCAAGAAAAAAATAACGAGAAAGTTGAGAATTTTTTCTTTCTTAGTATATACTACAGACAGTGACACACCATTCAGAAACTAACTCTAGTGATAATAATGGAAAAGTAAGGCTGTCTTATGAATTGCATCATAACCATAAGAGCATGTACTCAACTCAACTTTCTAAGATTTTATTGTCATTATGGCTCTGGTAATAATAATAATAAGGGCTGGGCTCACAATTTGCTCCGAGTAGAAATAGTCACTTGCATTATTATGATTATTGTTGTATACACATATAGGAGAATACAATGACAATAATGGTAGCACCCCTAGTCTTACTACTACTATACCAGTCATCATCATTGTCATAAGTATGTGGACACCACTGGGAGAAACCTAATGGATACAATGGCAATGTCTTCTCATCATGTGTATACATACAACTTCTTACAGTGGTCAAAGAAATTCCTCTATTTTCAGACATGACAAGGAAAAAACAAGTTTCAAAACCACAACAATATTTTCTAAGGAAATCCTTCAGTAAGTAGTTACACTCTATAGTAAATGAACAGAAAAAGGAAAAAGTTTGTTAACTTTTTTTAAAACCAACACATAACAGTTAGTTACCCAAGATTTTTTCATCTGGAGCACACCAGTCCCAGGTTACCGATTTCCTGAACTAACTAACTAATTGGCAAACTAGCCATCCCAAGTGAAAATCTTAATCAACCACCTTGTAAAAAAAGCTGACATTAATCAATAGCTCAAAAAAATTGGGCTTCCCAAACTTTTCCTCTCATCTTAATGAAGAGATAGGAGAATAGAGTAATGTGACTATAAGCCTAACTGTAACTAATGTAGTGAAACCAAAGATGCGTACTACTTTCATTAAATCTCCTACGCATGCAATGAAACAGGCCGTATATCTCATTACGTTACTCCATGTGACTCTATAGTATGCATAGGAATATACTGGATGGACATTAAATGCCTAATGCCTACTTTTTGTCTATTAGAATTCTATTCCCAATCATAGCTTCACACACGAATAGTTTTCATTACTACAGAGAAAAATGTAAAACTTGTGCACTTTCACCCTCATATTTGGTTGACAAATGAAAATAAGACTATCAGCAACTAAAGCAATATAGCCTAGGATGTTAATTCAAACTGCTCGGCCCGCTCCACCACATGCACATGATAATGTTTGCAAGAATAGAGTGGAAAGTCCCACATCTAATAATATGTGGCAACTTTCTTGTCTTGTGAACTTAATTCATGAGTCAGAATAACGAGGCCCTTTTAGTCTTAAGACGAACGTAAATCACAATACTGCTCACTTACTTTCCCTACTTTTAGTCATTGTGTACAGTTAAGTTTCTCTTCATGCAGTGTGGACTAGTAGTACTATGCTCCCATATTCTCGGGGCTGTTGCAATTTCACTTGTGTTTTATCTATAGTTTCGTACTGCTGCAGTTAGTTATAGTTAGTCAAAACTAACTACAGTTGGTTTCGTACTCAAGTATACCACCAGGGTGCAATGTGTTTGTGGTCAACTTTCACATTTGTCTGCATCTCTTTGGACAACTTTATGCATGTTGGTGGTGAATGTATACTTTGTATGAGGATATGTAAGTTAGTTAGTTTGTCTGTTGAGTCGTGCTTATCACATGGGTTCTGTAACTAACTAAAAGAGAGGTCTGTGTAGTCAAATAATATATCTCCACATTTTTGGGATCAAGTGGACATTTTTGAGATAATGCGTTTTATGTTTCAAAGGTAATAATATGAAGTTAGTGCTTATTTGACACGGCACAAATGCTGGCATTAAATTAATTGTATCATTGAAAACACAGAAATCCTGAAATCTTTCTGGGTAGCATAGAATTAAAACAGTGATTCAAGGTCTTCGAACAAATTTAACCGATTTATTATCACTTATTACAGATTATGTGAAAGCTTTTTGAAATGATAATTTTTTCTAGAGGCTAAAAATGTTGAGTGACCATTAAATTCATTATTGTCCATTTCAAAATAAAAGGAAGTTGCCCTGTGTTAAAGATTTGGCGACCCAGGTTAAATAATGGAAATCGAACTGGAGATTCCAAAAATGCTATATGTTAACAAAATTCATATTTTTTACTTTTCAGCTCATTTTTTTATCATTTATAACTTTTTGACTTTTTTGTTTGCACCAAACAACTATTGCCATGTAACCTAACGAGCAAAAGTAGTGCCTTTTTTGACATGGCCGGTAGTCAATTAGTAGAAGCAGTGCCAGCTAGTGCTCCGCAAAAAATCTAAAAAACCGAAAACCGAACAGACTGCAAATGATCGCAATTATGATGGAGGACCACCAAATTCATCGTATACATATTGTCATGTGAAATTTGGATTTTCATGACAATTTATTCACCCCTTCATGGTATACTTTAATTGCATTTAAGTTTACGTATTTGATAATTTAAATCAAAGCTGTGATATATATGAGAACTAGGGAATACGCTGTAGTTAATATATGGAAAGTCCTGAAATGTAATTGACAACATAGCATGGCATCATCAGTTTTTTATGAAAATAGTGCTTTTATAAAAAAAATTTCGGAGTTTGAATTTTAAAAAATTGGTTGGTTTGCTCGGTTTAGCTTGGATTTGATTCGGCTTAACGGCACCAGACCAACCGAGCCGACCAAACCAAATATCGAAAGTTTTCGATCGTTTTTGCTTCAGCCAAAAACCGACGGAATCGGACCGTGGGGAGTCTTGACCCGAGTGTAAGTCAAAGACAAGACCTATTCATTTTGGGAGGAGAATAAGACGACTCCCAAAAACAAAACGCTCTTGAATGCCTCTTCATTAAGTATTTAAGAAGCTTAATGAAGTTTCTAATGCTCCAACGATTCCATTTCATGCACTTGGTACTACATACAAGCCATCCCTTGAAAATTTATGTAGCACAGCATAGCTTTTTAAATCATCTGCATGACTCCAAATGCCTGAGAAATTGCACTCCAGCACACTCTATTTATGTACAATAGTCACATTATAATACTTATGCTTGGTTCAAGCACCAATGGTTGCCCAGGCAATCTAAAGAGCAAAAAGGCAACTTAATTGGCCATAATTGAATTTTGAATGAACACTATAAAAAGAGTTGAAATTTTAAATAGATAATCACAATTGTTGAAATAAGCTTCTGAAACGATTAAAATGCAAAATTCGTAGCATTGTAATAGTATTGTAACATCCAAGATTTACTGGGAAAGAATGAGCCTGCTAATTCGAAACGTTTGGGGAAAAACTGTCTTCCATATCTTTTCCTTAGTACTGATTATCTTGTTTGAGCTTCAAATTAGTCCCCAGTAGAGCTCATGCTATATTTACGGTCCATGTGTGAATCGACTGTGCAAAGTATCATTTTTCCGTCGGTGTACAAGACTTTGAGAATCCCATAAAACCCTTTTTCTTCACTGTTACCACCAGTGCAAAATAAACTAGCTATAGCGCCTGACTGAAAGCCCATACTGGTTGGTACGGTTTAGATACTCAGTCAGATTTGTGAACGTAAAAATATAGCCTTTTGAGAAAATTTGGTAACTTGACAAAACTAAAAAGTAATGAAAACTGACTTTCACTGTTTTTGTGTGTACTTGCGAACTAAGCTATTAGCAATTAAAAATCCTACAAAATGTGTCTTACTTAACCTACTTTTAGATGTTTGCGAATATCCAATACATTTTACGTAATCTTATAACATAAAACTGAAATCTTGTTGTTATGACTCTTGCAGCAAGCATCGTCTCAGCAAACCTGTTAAATTGTGTAAGAGATGAAATAAGTAACCATTAGGTTATATAGTTGACGTCAAGCCCTACATAAAAAATATGACAGGCCTGTAGAATATAGCTCTCAATCACAGATCAAATAAAATGGGACTTTAGCACTCAAAACCAGGTCGTGGTCCAAATAAATGACTTTTATGTTCTCAACAAGTACGTACTGGAACCTAAATTTATGGATTTAATTAACACACTGCTAGCAAAAAAACTGTTTGCAATGAACCATATATAAAATTTATCATTCATAAAGACCAAAGTTTGGAGTCATAATGAAAGAGTTAGTTTTAACACAATTTTTGAAGTAGTAAACAATCTGTGAATTTCAAACCAACGGATCTACAAGAATTTTGAAATTCATTATGAAATGTTCAACCGCATTGTACGCCATAAACCATGAAAAGGATTCATTTGTCCGCGTGTTACATATTTATCATTTTGTGGGTCTTTGAAAACAAGCTTTTTCTTTCACTCAGGTTGAACAGTTGTTTGGTTTTCTTGGTAACTAAACTTAATACAACTTGTTTTTGTTGCCCTTTTTCCGCAGTTTTGTTTCTTTTCTTTATAAATAAAAAATGTTCTAGGGATCGACCAAACTGTGCGTTTCTGGGGATACCGGGAAAAAATCATAGTGTGTATCAGCACCAGCAGCTCAACTAACTCATCAGAGTACTCCAAACTGCAACCAAAGTAACGCATAAACTATATTCTGGTCTATAGTTACTGTTGTCCACATTAAACGCTGTACCCTGAGCAAGTTGGTTAGTCAGTGGGTCAAATTTATATGCTTATAAAGTCCTATGCATCTTTTAACTGGACACGTTTTTGCATTGGACAGCTCATTTAAAATTGCGCTGGGGGATTTTGAAATGCACAAGTTGTAGATTTATTAAACTAGGGGGAATAGTCGGTCAAACATTGAGCAATTGTAACCCTGAAAGACTAGAATAACTGAAAAAATGTGGAATGGGATGATAGAGTAGAAAAAACTGCTTGTTGTTTTGTCATCAATGATAATCAAGATGGAGGGAGAATGTAAGAGTGTCTGTTAAAATCGTACAACAAGATGTTGGATCGATACTACTGTGGATTTTGTAAGCCTGAAAATCAGTGGCAGCTATGAAAGGACAAAGCGAACACGATGAGAATCGGTAATGCATTTGTGAGATGAAAAAAGAACGTTTTTTATGCTAAAATACTCACCGCATTTCGGAAAATAATATATACTTAAATTAAGAATTATAGATATTAGTATGGCGATTTTTCATTTTAATTTTCGATTTTTCCCTGTGCGTAAAAAAAAGAGGTAGGTCTTGCCAGCATGATGAAAATTTGGAATGCGTTTGAAGTTGGGTTAAATTTTGGACCTATAGCTGATTTACTTACCATAATGAATATAATACATGTTCCTATGTTTAACCGTATTTGATTATACATTTTCTATCTCGCCTCTCTGTCATCCTGATTGAATAAGTGAGCGTCTTCAAAAGTAAATCTTGAATGAGAAAACCACTATTTTCTTAATTCTATCACTATGTGCGTAAGTACGTGTTATGTGTAACAATGGAAAAAGGGCTGGGCTTCAAAAAACTATGAAATTTTCTCCCTACCTTGTAGTCAATTTAGATTTTCACAATCCTTTTCACCAACCAGTCTTTTAGAAATGGGGAGAAGTTGAAAGAAATATATTCAAAGCAGTTCTGTCGGCCTGTAAAGGAAATTAAATAATGGTTTGACTAACTTACTAAAAGTCCAAAGCATAATTACATTAAGTAAAAGGTGCTCACACTATACAAAGTTCAGATCAAACGACCGCTTTCATTTTTTAAATTCTAATATACTACTAACTTAAAACTACAGTTGTAACAAAAATTTTCAAAAAATCTGGCTCGGTATAAAAATTATTAAAATCAAGTCTTAATTGAATCGACTAATTTTTTTAAATATCCAAAACATTTATTGAACCATTTGATTTGATATGCATTAAAAATGTGTAGAATTTTTAAAGCATCCAACGAGTATTCCATTTCCATTTACGTGAAGAAAGATTTAATATGACATTTCATCCACAATTTCATCTCATTCAATTCATTCATGCGGAACTCAGTCTCAGTATTTGCAGGCGGGTACAAATCTTCTTATGCTTTTCTCCACCCAGTAAGCGTTTGTTTTTCACGCAATTTAGCTATATACTACTTCCAAAACAATCTTAATTTACAAAAACAAAGTCTCTGTAAGACCATAGATAACTTTGCTCATTAAGGGTATTAATTAGTAGTATTATTACTAGAAATGGAGTCTATACTGCAGTTTTTAATACATTCTGAAATCAATGAAATCCTTTGTGACAGAGCGCAGCCGAACTTCCATAGTGAGTTCTTATCTACACAACTCCTGAACGGCGTTGAATTTTGGCTATGTAGAATATGTATCGTAAAACATTGGTTTTTAGTATGAAAAAAAAACATAATAACATATCCAGAATCGTCAAATGTGGTGCATAAACGGCCGTATATTAAGTGATATAAAGTTTAAACATGGAGTATTGGTATTTAAAACATGGGCGAGCAAAAAAAACCGAGCAACAAAAATTCCATATGTAGGCATCGGACTCTGACCTACCTATCCCATATGCCGCAACACTAACAACTAGTCCATGCTAGTACACTTCCTAGTCACAAGCAAAATTCTCCCATACATGCCGCAACATGATTTACACTTAAACATTTATTATTCAGCAATTAACCAACAGATTTGCGATTGAAACATCATCAACGTAACTAGACCGTAATTACAATCACTATGCAAAATTTCACGACAATCTGTTCGGTTTCGTGGTCGCTTGAAGCGTAACTATGTTAATGTCACAAAGATTTTGTAGAAGCTTTTGGGTGAAAGCCAAGCTGCAATGTATTTCAATGTACCTTCCCTACTCTACGCTTCTCTCTGTCTCTCTCTTACTTTCTCTTCTGTAGCTGTTCCTAATAACTTTACTAAAGCAAAGTTAATAATTAGTTATTCTACTTACTTTAGGCATATAAACCCCCATTTTCACTTCTTATGATTCCACCAAAACTGTCTCATGTGCAAAGAAAAAAAATCGCATTTGTCTGTATATTACACACTGTGCTATTGAATCGGCAATAAACGTAAATGAAATCCCATCTTGAATTGTTTGTGACGAAGTGAGATCAAATCCTTTGAACTTTCCAGACATCTTTTTAGTGCAAATCAGTCACATTTCCCATGTGGGACTAAATTTTACCCGTTTCTACCACTTTGTTTGCAAACTACTATAGAAAGTACAGTACCTTATAAATTCTTTCCCTGGTTCACTGTGCTCTTGATTTCATATTTCTTGAATCTAACTACCATGCTCAAAGTCATAGTTATGTCAATACTATTTTGCCTAAACTAACTACCGATAAACTATTCATTATTTGCTTGCTACTGTACAAAATTCTTGAAATAACCGATAATGAAAAAGAGGTCTGACTAACAAACTAACTGAGAACGTATATAGTAAATGGAAAGTATATAGGATGATGATACAACACCAATTACCTAAGTTAGTTGGGTCCCATTTACACCAGTCAAGTTGGTTTTAGTAGGTAATAGAAATGCAATTCGATTAGTTGGAACAACATGAGATTAATAGTTACTTTATTATGTTGGCTCCTTTGGACCCTTTCATTCCTGCAGGCGTTCAAAAGACTTGCACACTATCTATACAATCTTACATAGGCAGTTAGAAATTAACGTCCGCCAAATCCCTTTTATAACAAAGTCAAATAGTTAGTTAGTTAGTTAGAATTGCTCATCACGTATAGTATAGCCTATTTTCACACTGCATCCTACTCTATACTACTGCACGTAAGAAATGCAATGTCTATCTCTTCATGCATAAATGGGAGCAGTAAAAGTTGGCAGACCTTTTTCTTCCCTCACCCAATTATCGGAGTAATCGGAGCCAAATAATTGAGTGCACTATAGCACATAAAAAGCATTCTGATTTTCCCTTTTGTCCTGTCCTAGAGTAATATTGCACTACAGCTATAGTTAGTTTGTCAGTATCAGAGAATTTAATGCTAAGGCCATTTCTAACGCATTAACATTTAAATGTCCTTTGTTGTCTTGTTTCACTCAAAGTTTTTCATACCCAACTAACAAGTACAGTGTTTTCAACTCTTTTTTTGCATAGTCTAGCATGTAGAAGAATTTGTAACAACTTTTACATGATAAAGACTCGTGGAACGGAACTAGATGTTTTAAAAAAGTTGAAATAAAACAACATGTCTCGTCCCACGAATTTCACATAAGCTTGTCATGTAAAATGCATGGATACATTTTTGGAGCCAACAAAAGTTGAATAGCCTATGTGATTGAAAACATATTAAGTTGTGTTCATGTGTGTGGTAAAAATGTAAGCAAGGTGTGTTACTTTCTCCCTCAGTCAGTCAGTGTGCAAAAGTGTCGTCTGCTGTTTTATATCCATACACAAAATATATGTATAGGTAGTTACAAACCATGGGTTTGATGTGCGCTAGCTTTTACAGTTTTGTGTTCTTGTGTCAAAATGCAGACACGCTAACAGATTGAGCCTACCTAACTGCAAACTAAATGCATTCAAATGGGATTTTGAATAGTTCCCAAAATTTTCAGAGGCGACTAGATGACGAGTTTCTTTACTCTTGTGACATTTTTTTACCCTTTTTCCAGGATGTGACATGAGATAGAAAAACGGATGTTTAATATATGTAGCCATGTAAAAAATGAAACAAAATTCTGCTTATCATCATGGTTTGGATAGGAGTCTTAGAACAGAGCTTTGACAGACATTTTATGCTTTCTGGAATATTTTCGTAATTTTTTTTATCATCTATGTGTGGATGTTCTAAAAACTTGAAAATGTTTTCATCTTTGTCTGTAATTAAAAGCCTTCACATTTCATGCCTCCTCTCAAACCTTAGCTCAAATGTCAATCAAATGCACACTTGTTTCTCCAGTGTCAAACTCCTTGTCAAAAGTTAATTGCTTTGTAAAGCTGCACAATTTGTCTATCCGTTTATATCAGATTTAGCCATCATATTTCATATCCAAGTAGTGTCACCAAAATCTTGTGATAACTTTCTTACAAGAATTTATCACTCAACTCCAGCATGAGCGTCCAAAAGTTTACAAAAAAGTGATTCATGTTCATATCAAAGCTATTGAATACAATGGACCATATATTTTAACCCATAAAAGGGAGCAAACTTTCAAATTAGCAATATGGACCGTATTTTTCAACCTTGGTACTCGTTTCATCACTTGTTCAAAAACTTCCAATCAATTCCACAATGCGGGAAAAAGGGTTCATTTATCATCCTCAATACTAACTAACTTCCACCTCAGTCAGTTGTATCCATAAAAAATCCTATGCATTTCATCGGGAATCGTGGAACCCAATTTTGAGCACGTGTTTGAGTAATTCATGTGAAATTCATTGGATTCCCCAGCACCCGTCATTTACACTTACATAAAAGTTAAGCAAGAGACTCGGAAATGTTCAGTGCTAACTCCCAGCCTAATATTTATGAGATGAAACTAGAGAGTTGTACTTTCTCTAGTTTGCATGGTCAAGCCTCATGCATCCCAATTTCATGTAAATGGGACCATCTAAAGTCGATGGACCAACTCGTCCAAGAGATTGATGACCTGGACATTTGAATAGATAACTGGGAAGGAGTGAAAAAAGGAAGCACTTAGCTAATTTGATTGTTTCCTTTATGTTACTGAAAAAGAGTGATGGTGTGACCCTGTGAAATTAAATTCCTTTTGCTCAAGAAAGCACAAGAAAGTTGAACAGTACGAAAGTTTGAGACCATTATGTCTGATAGTATAAAGGTCAATGATTACATTTGTAGGATAGGAAAGCCACAAAAACTGACAACCGATGACAGCTAGCTATACCAAATGCTGTCTGAGTGCACAAAATATATATTTAGTACAAAAAGAATGTGCCTAAAACATGGGCAAATGGGTTCATGACTATAGAAAGCAAGAATATCAGCAAAGAATGTGAATAGAAATTGCATTTGAAAGGCAATAGTACTTTCTCTTGCTCCAAATAGAGCGTTCCCTTTATTGTGTTTCACTGTGTGAATTTACTTTAGCTCTACATAGGTATGCCACCATGGTATTTAAGTTTACAAGGGAACATTTTGAGGAAAAAAACGTTTTTTTTAGATGATTAACAGTGTTCTTGTTCCCCGTTTAAATAAGTGAATTTGTAGAGAACACCTTATCTGAAAGTTTTGCCCAAAAGTTATTTTTGTAGTTAAACGAGAAGCATAAAATTGAGCTCCAGCTCATAACTCATGTTGAAAATAAGTCCCTCTGGAGTGATTCAAAAGCTTTCAATATAAACGCAACTTTGTTTTTCACGTTGACCTCTTTCGTTTCTTACAATGTAGTACCTGTAGGGTGCCAAGTGTTGGAATTTACAAGTTTCATTCTACTCATATTAAGCTTTCACTTGTAATTTGAAATTTAACCTTTCAATATTTTATCGTTTATTGCGTAGTTTTCTATCCTTAATCCAATCTATGCTATCCAATTCTCAGATACTTGTATATCTATGAACACATGTATAGTTCAACATGCTCCTATAGTTGGTTGCGCCTACTCTCACCCACTGTATTCAAGTACAAAGCGAGTCTGAATGGAGCATTGGGTGACAAAGAATTAATTCAAGTGGAAATGAGCGCCACAAGAGCAAATGTGTTTTCCATACAAAATGTACTGTACATGCGAAATACATGTTTCATCACTCATAATGAACTTGCACACTCAAATAGATTGTCCCGAATTTATGCAATCTATGATACAGCATGGATTACTATTACTCACTACAGAACGGTGAGGTATTGTGCTCGATGGAATTCAAATTACAATATTCAGACAAGGAATCGGGACCACAATAATGCCGTTTTATGGAAACCGATACATTCCAATAAAACTGACATTGTATATCATACGGATTTCGCTTCTATGCATGCATGTACCCACTCATCGCCCTCTGATTGAAAATACATGGAATAGTTGCTTTCCAAGTTCAAAGGAATAACTTGAAGGTGAGAACAATTCTCACCCAACTGTTGTATGTATGTATCCGAGTTAAAAAAAACTCTGTATTCTTTCTCCTGTACAACAGAGACGGTTGGGAGCATCAGTAATCTACACCAAGAGAAACAATGTGTACAGTTGTTGTCTCCAAAACATGAGAATGCCTGTTTAGTTTTCCATCTGTGAGGAGTAGTATGTCTATCTAACTATAGCGCGTGGTAGCCATCTAATCTAAAGTAACCTAAAAACATACTAGTACTGGGTCCTTTTACTACTGCTGTTCCTGGAGCCAAGTGAAGTAACCCTTTCACCAAAGATTCCTCAAGAAACTCTAGTATAAGTAAGTAAGTTAGTTCAAGACCAAATTGCTTTGCTTCACTCCCACCAGATCAATTTCATCCGCTGTCAAAACTAGATTCTAACTTGGATCCATCCATTTTCAATGAGCTTGTAGATTTCTTTTTGTTTCGTACCCCATTTCCGTAGGCCCAATGATTTTTTAGTGAATGAAAACCGTAGAGCTCAAATCAACACCTCAAACCATTCCATTATTTACAAATACAATACGGATTTCCGAACACTTTGGGAGTTATTAGATTCTAAAACACAACATAACTTATTATATTTAGTACGCAATGGGAGTAATACTACAGATATTGATAGATTGATAATATTCGTGTACATGTATACTGCTGGCAAGAAAAAGAATACAAGTTTTCATAGGACAAAGAAAAGGCCTGTATTTGTAAATTCGTTCCTCAAATCCACATAGACAATGGTAAACTCGTTTTGTCTCAGCATTTTTCCCTGTGTGTGTGGATTGCACCTCTTAAGAACAAGTACACTGGCTTACCATAAGAGACTTGGTTGAAAATCCATTCAGTAAAACGGTTCTTCCTCATCTTTTATTCAAGATGATGAGAACATGGTCCACAAGCGTGCAAAAAACGGGGAAGGGGGAAAGCGTTATTACCTCTCAGTCGCACATTGGACCGTCTTGACTCACTGTGACTGACTGAATCAAGTGTGGAAAATAAATTTCATCCAAAATGTGTGTCTTTGGACTTGTTTGGTGTACTGTGGAGGCAGCAGTGTGTACGAAAAAATCATCTCAATTTGTTTTCCTTGGAGAGAGGAAATGAGTTCCTTTGTACTCTTCGTAATACAATAATGATGAATACAACGTCGTACTGTGGTATCCAATCCACACGAGCCCTTCTACTCTGGTTTAACTACTGTGGGGAGTTTGCAATCACTAACCATATATATTGGCACTGCTAAAAGAAATTGACTATGAGGAAGAAAGCGTGTTCATTTTGCGAATAAGTTGTGACTAGTTACACTTTTGATGAGTATGTAGTACGTAAAAGGAGTTTTATACGAGTCTTACCTGTTTGGTGAAGAAGAGTGGTAATTTTATTCACTCCAATTTCGTAAATTTATGAATTCGTGTGATTACTTCCATTTAACAATGTAACAAATAATAATTTTTGCGGACAACTTTTTCAGCAAAATGAGGAAATAGAGTTAAATAATAACTACCAAGAGTTAATTATTTTTTTCAAGAATTATTATGCTTAACTTAAAGTAACCATGCTGCTTATCAAGAGTAACCAAAAGTATCGTATCTTCCGTTCTGGTGAACAAACAAACCCAAACTTAATTTTTTACTGTTGTAACTGGAACTTTAAAGAGAAAACTAAAAAAACGTGTCTGCAAGCATTACATTATATACATACAAGCTACAAAACATAGATCTATAGAGCAAATAAATGATAGCATTCATCAGTAGCTCATTTTGGCGCAAAAATAAATGGTTCAAATTTCAGAAAACACAAACAAATCATTCATCTTACTTTTGCACATCAATGTTTTGGAAGGGGAGCGCACACTTTTTTCTGGCACATGCATTGAGCGACAAAACTTGTGAACTAGGGTTGTACAAGCGGGTAGGTACGAGGTAAGGATGCTTTGGTTGGCAAGGTAGAAAAGTAGGCGAACAAACATATATAAGTTGAGTGAAAGGAGCGGATTCAAGTTGAGGTGATAAGAGAATGAGTTCACGGAGGGAAAAGAAAAAGAAGACCAACAACTAACTTCTTGCACGTACGCCTCAAGAAGTTAGTTAGGTAGGAAGCATTACGTCTGTAATCCAGAATTTATGGGATGGATCCATTGAGAATCAGATAAATGGACAGAAAACCTGGATTCAACTGCTTATCCTGGTTTTTGCACAAAAGTCACTCCTTTTTTGTCTCCATTACATTATGCACATGCAATGATTATACGGCTTTGAACTACTTTTATAACCAGTGGCTTTCTGTTGTGCCAATTAATCGGTCCCATCGATCTCCCTTAATAATGTCCATCTATATGTACAGCTTGATTCCTATATACATTCGTTCAAACCGAAATTATCATACTTTTTTCTGTGGCAAAAGATCATTTGAAAGACCAATTCTTCAGGAATGGAATAATATGGTTAAATTTATGTGTTTGCCCAGATGAGAGAGAAATACGCTTTCACCTGAAATGTAGTTAGATTGACATTTTATTATACAACTCCCATTTCGTTTACTTACGGGAGGAAATACAAACGGGAAAAAATATCAATCATTTTACATCCTTGGGTGATGAAAATGGGCGAGATGTGCAAAAGTAACTAAAATGACGACGGTTCAAGTAAATTCAATTTTTCTCCCTCTCGTGCATTTGCGACTTAACTGGCGTGATTCGATTTATAGTCTATCATTTGAAATATTTCTTTTTCCTGGAGCGAGCAATCAATTACTTGATAATTCGAGGTGAATATTTAGCATAGTCAATTTACGTCCAAAACGCTCCCATCAATTTAGTCATAAATTATTCGTCCGTAAATCAGTTTATGCATGATGCGTTGCTCGTTATCTTTGCCAACCTAAAGCAATCAAGTTTGATCAATTGCAAAGGCCATTTTCGTGATGCACTTATTGTTTCAATAAATAAATAGTTGATAACAGTCGTTTAAAGGGTGCACCATGATTTTTGGAGCAATGGGAAAACAAGGATGTATGAAATTATGGAATTCCACCCTCAATTTTGATATAATGTGGTGCACCAGCTGGCCCCAAGTGTTTCCGTGTGCTCACGTATGATTTCCTTGCCTTTGGAAAAGGTAAAATTCCTGGAAATTGGGACCGTTTAACAGTTGTGTGACAAAACTGCAACATTAGGCATGAAATTATTTACGTTATTCTGCCATTCCAACAACGTGGCATTTTTCATGCCTCGTGTTTACACATAAAAATGATATTTACCGCACCAAAAATGAATACTTTTGACAATCGCAATATTTCATGCGAATAGTGTGCTCTTAGGAAGCACTTTAGTCACACAGCACACATCTGCCATTTTCGTGAACAAATAGAGAAATTTCTCACACCTGGATTCTTCACTCCATACTAATTAGTTGATTTAAGATGTGGCTTCTTATAGCTTTTCATACCATTTGGGCTAGGATAATGACTTTTATCGTAACTTGTAAAGTTTGGCTACAGCAGGCATTAAATTACTCAACTTTCTAACCAACTGTGAGCTTCAGAAATTTTAAATTCTCTGGAAACTAAAATCAAGCTGGCTCACAGTTGTTCCCTCAAACAAAGCTATTGACCAAAGTTGAAAACTTTATTGGATACCATTTAGTCCACAACATACTTATAATTTGCTTCCCCCCACTCACTAATCATTACATAGTTTCTACAATGCTAACTAAAAGACAATACATTTTATTATGTGCAAATTTATATTGACAGTAAAAAGGAGACTCTCATCTCCAGTCACAATGTTTTATGCTCTCACTTGAAAAAGTCTACTTTCACGCACCACGTGTAGTAAAACCTTGTGATGAAGAATTGAATCTGCCGTACATAATTTCTCCCATATATTTTCGTTCACAACAGTCTCAGCACATTACAAGTTGTGTACATTCCCATTCCTTGTAATTATCATGGCAGCTCAGTTTGCTGACTCAGTTGGTTCCTTGCTCAGCACATTTTCAAATCTCTAGTTTTAAAGAATATCATCCTTATTGCTTTCTCCCTTTCTTTGGAAAAGCCAATGGAAATAACATGTTTGTATGGTGCAATCATAAAGCCCGTAATAAAAAGTGAATACCAAGTTTGCCTTGAAAACTGAGTGAGTTTAACTACAAAACTCCTAGCCTAAGCATTTTTTCTACCCAAAATCATGAGCTCATGAAGGATTTTTTTGCAGCCAAAAACTTATGCTGGAATTAATTTTTCCCCAAATCAAAACTGCTTATCCCATTCTGACAGATTTATTAATTGCTTAAGGCTTAAATATTCATGGATGGATTCACGGTACATTAAATTCACCTCCGGGAATATTGGTATCAAAATCATCCAAATTAAGCTCTACAATCTGATATACTAACTCATTTTATGTATTCCATCCTATTAGAATATGCATATGAAATTTTAACTAATGCTTCACATTTCTTACTTGCACTCTCGTCTGTTTCAGTCAGGCAAAATTCCGGACTAACTAAAATATTCAAAGTTTTAAGCATGGCACTTTCACCAAGTTAACATTTCTTTGAAACATTTACTTTTTCCTGTCATAAAGTTGACTTTGTTTACAAATCCTTTTTTCCCTTTTGTATTCAAATGAGTTGACATTAACTAATATGCGTGGGTGATGGCCGAGACTAGTACAGGAAGACACTGGTGTGTACCATACAGCCTTGTCTTATATATTCATAATCATAATAATCATAATATTCTCTTTCTTCCCCGAACTCTCACTTCCCCCTTTAAATTAGGTGTGTGCTCGAATACACTCCGCTTTGCTCATAAATTAGGGCCAGTTGTCTGCCATGTCTGTTTGGCCCTCAAGTGGGTGCTACTATTATTTTATGGAGTTACTAGTTAGTTAGTTAGTGCAGTTACTATAGCTTTTTCAGATTGTGTCTTTTTTGGAAAAAAATGCCGACTCATTCTCCCTCCCCTTCATATCAATCCTTTGTTATCATTAATTTAATTTGTATTCCACGAAATGCTTATGCTTATCGCCATTAATTCAGCAAAGAATGATTAAATGTACAGAATATCCAAAAAATGTATTTCAGCGCACGTTGAGTAGGATTTATACTCCAACTAACTAACTAGATAGCTTGACCAAACGACTGTTCTACTGTTATTTACGCTTTAAATAACACAGTTTGCTCATTTGTGATTCATGTAGAAAAGTTTTAAAACTTTGTTAGCAATGCTGCTGTAGTGCATGATTTGCGCATTATTTTAGTGTGGATAATCTCATCAAAAGGACTAGATGAGAATTTACGGTGAATTGTCACCAAACTGAACTTTGTATGTATGTGTAGTTATTCTCACTCAGTGAGTTCGTTAAGTCTAAACGAAGCGTTATGAAATTTTCTCACCATAATTCAATACTCGTCTTGATTTATGAGATTCGAACAAGAAGTGAATATGCCGGGAGCATCTGTCTCTTTTCTCGGCTACCAGACCACACCATGGCGTACATATAAGAAAACCAAGGGGGACGGCGCTGCCACATTATTCATACACTTTCCAATTTACACCCTCTGTGTGCAATGCACTGCAATGCACACAAACGGACGACGTGTCTTGTGTGCACCTGAATTTTCTCTATCCAATTCTGTGTACATTAAAGTTTATATGAGCCCGTAGCATATATGAAGTCAGTAGTAGTGTGTGCTCATCACAAAACGAGAGTGCAATCCACTTTCTCTACAATATTTCTCCTCTTGGCTTACTTTTAGTGACAGTTTCATTTAAAGTCTTCTATGTGCAACCCATACAAAAGAATTCTCTTTGAAATGCCAAAACATTCAAATAGTGCCCAATATGCATATGCATGGGGCGAAATAATTTCAACTAACTTGTGACTAAAAGATACTTTTTTCATTTCCTATAGCTTTCTATGATTTGAAAGTTGCAGTTAGTATGTAACTATTTTACGCTCGTGAATAATGGAGTGACTATAGTGCTTGATTGCATGCAATGTTTCATCTCAAAGACTGGGCACAAAAAATTGTACAATTTGAGAATTGTTGCAGTGTGCAATATGAGTGAAAAAATGTACACACTCTTTATGACAACTCTATTTTGTAAGCTAAAAGTGAGTAAGTGGCTTGAATGGAATATAAAATTTATGTTCCATGTCATTCAGCAGTTCAAGTGTTGGTCATTGGAAACCAAATTGTGTAAAAAAGTGTGCATTCTTACATAGATTAGGAAACACTTGAGGGCGTGGAAAATGTAAATTGTGCGTGTTGCACCGAAAACGGAAATTAATACTGGTGGGTTAAAAATTCACGTAGTTAGATTACGTTTTCTATGCAGATGCTATAAACATTTTTTGAGGCCTTTTTTAAAAAGCTTTTCACCTTTAAAAAATATCAAACTAGTAGGTTTTTTCTTAAATACTTCCAGCAATAATTGTAAAAGTGCGCACTATTTATTGAAATAACTTTTTATTACACATTTAGAAAGACAATTGTAACCCCAGTAGCTCTACTTTTGACCCAACTAAATTTTGTATGAAATAACTTGAACCAAATCACGGCAAGTTTCCCATTTTTACAACTAGCCCCTGTGCTCACCTCTTTTACTTTATGCATGCTTGTAGACAAGTGAAAGAAGAGAACCCAGGGAATCATAGTGTACGGCACTAGTGGGCAAGCCACATAAAATCCTGTGCATAAGAATAAGAGAGATGAATAGCGAGTAAATTGCAATCTAGTAGGTGATGTTGATGTTACGTGTAAGTAATCTTTGTGGTTCCCAAAAGGAATTAAACTAGCTCACTCGGGAGTCAAACTTAAGTACTCTCATACCTTTCCGTTCCCGTTGGTATGCAAGAATGGAAAAAATATACAATTTACTCACGCTATTAGTGTTCCCCGCCTCACCATAGTCAGTTAGTTACATTTTGCCTCTTGATGAGAAAGTTTATATAAAATTGCGTTCCAAACCAACAGCTACCTAACTAACTAACTCTCCTTAGTCATAGTGAAAGTCGAAACGTTTTAATTAAATACACCATACAACGAATAGCATGCTTTTTTGTCGCTCAGACAGAAAAAATGCACTTCCTGTAAATAAAAACAATTTTGTCATAACAACCGGAAGATATAAATTTAGTTCGTGGAGTGTGTTTGCAAAAAATATGATTATGAGGTTAATGACTTTGTAAGAAGAACTCATATTATTCCTCCTTAAAATGTGAGAGATTGTCTTTTTTGCAACCATGGTGCATCCGCATGACTGCAGTGCTGGAGAAAAGAATGGGCACGAGGTGAAAAGTCATTTACCAAGTGAACATAATATCTACCATATATAGACTATAAACAGTAGTTTATTATTGCGTGTTTTTGGTGCAAATGTCACCTCTAAAGTGCAGCTGTGAGCCTCTCATAAAGTTGCCATGCCAGGCTTTCTTATTACAAACGATACTGGGTGCCTTTAATTCCATAATAAATTCTGACCGAAATTTTATGCTAAAAAAAATGTGTCCATTAAAATTTACTTGCAACGCGCCATCTCACTCATACTTTTACTTTCATCACATAACCAACTCTCCCCAAAGACTATAATATATGAAAAAAAAAATATTTTTCCAAAAAAAATTTTCTACCCAATAGCTGAGTGTGTAAACCATGACATAGTAAAAGTGGAACTAGAATGTAAACCCAGTCGTCTGGATTGTCCTAGTGATCATCTCTTGTACTTTCTCTTAAATTTGTACACGCAGCTGCTCATTCCACGTTTTTCTTGCACATCGTAAATTCTCTTGCCTGTACTTACATGCTACACCACATCAAAAATATTCCATGCTCAAGGTAGGAAGTAGCCGCAGCATAGGCTGTGCAGCCTATCCGGCAGCTATGACAACGACGAGCCGACATTGAGTTGAAAAGGGACAAAATGTCATCAACGAAGAAATCGTAGACATTGTTTCCCCTTTAGAAAAGGCATTTGAAAGCGTTCTTTGATGTTGTGTGTCAAAGAAGTGAAACCATTTTTGTTATTAATAGGCGTCGTATCAAGGTGAAAACCTTATAGGACATCAATACAGAGCTTTATGACTGTCAACTTGTCAGATTCATATTCCTAATACCTTTTTACTCATACAGGAATTTGGGAGCTCTTATTTCGTTTGTTAGTTAGTTACTAACTAAGAAAAGAAAGTATATGCTCTATTGCATGAAGGATGAAAATAATTTGGAAACTTTTAGTTATTAGTTAGTATCGTATGGATTTTGAATCCCAATTTGCTATAAACATGATATAGCTTAGGTAAAAGCAAGGTTACTATAGAAACAAAAGAACAGCCTCGTTTTACAAGGTTCGGAAATACCTAAAAATTGAAATAGAATGCGGTTGAAAAATCAAAATGGGGCTGGAATGTTTTTTCCAAGTTGATTACTCTA